>Ga0222420_100060_pt1 | contig 259012 bp, 236 predicted proteins | sample 3A2ome_FD_182470 | JGI IMG/M metagenome (GOLD analysis project Ga0222420, IMG submission 182470) | Enriched microbial communities from leaf-cutter ant dump, University of Wisconsin, Madison, United States - 3A200A (version 2) | ecosystem: Environmental > Terrestrial > Nest > Insects nest > Nest... | reverse complement strand
TGCGGCGCCTGCGAGACGGCGGTGCTGGGCTTCGACGGCGAGCTGGACCACCAGGACGGCATCCTGACCAAGATCGAGCGCCAGTCGGGCAAGACCATGATGATCTGCGTCTCGCGCTGCACCGGCAAGAAGCTGGTGCTCGACATCTGAGGCGGCGACCCTCTCCCTTCCTTCCGCTTCCTTTCCTTTTTCCGACTTCTGGCCAGGCCCCGGCAACGGCGGGGCGGGCCGCTGCATTGCCCGATTCCGACGAAAACCAACGAAAGCACGCCATGAAGAACCCCGTCCCCCATGCCCTGGCCGCCATCGCGCTGGCCGCCTGCGCCGCCGGCGCCCACGCCCAGTCCTCCGTCACCGTGTTCGGCACCGTCGACGTCGGCATCGCCCGGGTGACGGGCGAGGGCAGCTCGCGCACCGGCCTGTCCAACAGCGGCGCCAACATCAGCCGCTTCGGCTTCCGCGGCGTGGAAGACCTGGGCGGGGGCCTGTCGGCCGGCTTCTGGCTGGAGGCGGGCTTCTCGCCCGACACCGGCGACGTCAATGCCGGCTTCAACCGCCGCGCCACCGTCAGCCTGATGGGGCCCTGGGGCGAGCTGCGCCTGGGCCGCGACGACTCGGCCACCTTCCTCAACACGCTGCTGTTCGATCCCTTCCTCACCAACGGCGTGGGCGGCACCAACACCTTCGTGATGAACGGCGCGCCCACCATACAGATCAGCAACGCCATCAGCTACTTCACGCCGGCCAACCTGGGCGGCTTCTACGGCCAGGTGCAGCACGCCTTCAGCGAGCGGCTGAACACCGACCCCACGGTGGGCGGCGAGTACAACGGCGCGCGCTTCGGCTACCGCAACGGCGGGCTGCATGCCTCGGTGTCGGCGGCCAAACTGCAGGGCATCACCCAGGCGCAGGACCAGCGCTTCCGCAACCTGGGCCTGAGCTACGACTTCGGCGTGGCCCAGCCCATGCTGCTGTGGGCCAGCCACAAGGTCGGCGAGGTGGAGGTGCGCGGCCTGCAGCTGGGCGTGAAGGTGCCGGTCGGCGCCGGCGAGATCCGCGCCTCGGTGGCGCGCTACGACACCGTCGGCCGCGATGCCGACTGGCGCAAGTTCGCCATCGGCTACGGCCACAACCTGTCCAAGCGCACCCAGCTGTACGGCACCTATGCGCGGCTGAACAACTCGCGCGGCTCGCAGCGCGCCATCGGCGTGCTGGGCGTGGCCGCGCCCGGCAACGTGCCGGGCGGCCATTCCAACGGCTACGAAGTGGGCATGCGCCACTTCTTCTGATTCCCGTCCCGTCGTCCCGCTTCCGGAGGCCCGCACCATGAAGGACTCACGCTCGCTGCGCTGGTGGGGGGTGATCACGCTGTTCGTGATCGTCGCCATCTCCTATGTCGACCGCATCAACATCTCGGTCCTGATCACCGACCGCGACTTCCTCGCGCACATCGGCCTCACGCCCGACGACCGCACGCGCCAGGGCCTGCTGGCCACCGCCTTCATGGTGGGTTATGGCGTCTCCTCCTTCGTGCTCACGCCCTTCGCGGCGGCGCTGTTCGGCGTGCGGCGCAGCCTGGTGGCCGGGCTGCTGCTGTGGGGCGTGGTGACCTTCCTCTCGCCCGCGATGAACAGCTACGGGCTGCTGCTGGCTTCGCGCATCCTGCTGGGCGTGTCGGAGGGGCCGCTGTTCTCGCTGGCCGGCAGCTACATCAAGGCGCACTTCGAGAGCCGCGAGAACGGCAAGCCCAACTCGCTGGTGAACATGGGCACCGGGCTGGGGCTGGCGGTGGGCTACCCCTTCGTCGGCTACCTGGTGGCGGGGCACGACTGGCAGACCTCCTTCCACGTGCTGGGCCTGGTCAACATCGCGCTGGGCATCCCGCTGGTGTGGGCCTTCGTGCGCATGCCCAAGGTCGAGACCGGCCTGCCCAGGCCGAAGTCGCTGGGCGACGCGATCGGGCAGGTGGGCCAGATCGTGCGCGGCGCCATGCACACGCGCTACCTGGTGCTGGTGACGGTGCTCACGGCCGCCTTCCTCTCCTACCTGTGGGGCAGCAGCAACTGGCTGCCGGCCTACCTGAAGGAGTCGCGCGGCTTCTCGCTGCGCGAGATGGGCTGGCTGGCCTCGCTGCCGCAGTACGCCAGCGTGGTGGCGGTGTTCGTCGGCGGCATGATCATCGACCGCATCGAGCGCCGGCAGGTGCCGCTGATCTTCGTCGGCGGCAGCCTGGGCGTGGCCCTGGCGGTGTGGCTGGCGATCCACATGCAGGACCGCTACGCCGCGGCCTACTGCCTGATCGCCGCCAACTTCTGCTGGGGCCTAATGAGTCCGGCCATTCCCAGCACCGTGCAGCACTGCGCGCGGCCCGAGCACGTGGCCAGCGCCTACGGCGTGGTCAACGGCGTGGGCAGCCTGGTGGCGGGCTTCATGCCGGCCATCATGGGCGCGGTGATCGGCTGGACCTCGCGCGAGGCCGGCGGCGGCTTCCTGGCCGGCTTCGGCATGCTGGTGGGCACGCAGGCGGTGGTGCTGCTGTGCGGGCTGGTGCTGTGGCTGCGCGAGCGCAGCGAAAGCGCGCACCCGACCACGGCGCGCCCGGCCTGACCGGGCGGCCGGCTCAGGCGCCGGCGGGGGGCGCGACGGAGGCGCCCTGCACGCCGTGCCGCGCCAGCGCCTCGGCCACGAAGCCGCTGCGCTTGGCCTCCTCGACGAAGTCCGCCAGCGCGGCCGCCGCCGCGGCGCCGCGGCCTTCGGGCAGGCCCATCGCCTGCTGGATCACCATGAAGCCGCCAGGCAGCAGGCGCAGCGCGGCGTCCTCGCGCGCCCAGCCTTCCAGCAGTTGGCGGATGCCGGCGGCCACCTCGACCCGGCCGGCCTTCAGCGCCTCGCGCACCGCATCGGCGTTCGCGACGCGCTCGATCTGCGCGGCCTTCAGCTCGCGCGTGAGGAAGAGGTCGTAGGCGCTGCCCTGGCCGACGGCGACGCGCGTGCCGGGGCGGTCGACCTCGGCGTTGTCCGCCAGCGCGGCGCCGGCCGGCACCAGGTAGCTGCCCTCGATCAGCACGTAGGGCGCGGTGAAGCGCAGGCCCTGGCTGCGCGCCGGATCGACGGCGAAGAAGCCGATGTCGGCCGCCTCGGCGCGCACCGCGTCCACCGACTGGGCGGCCTTCTCGAAGGCCACCAGCTCGGCCTCCACGCCCAGCGCCTGCGCCAGGGCGCGCGCCAGGTCGACCGACACGCCGGCCGGCCGGCCCTGCGCGTCGCGGTGCGCCAGGATGGGGTTGCCCAGGTTGATGGAGGCGCGCAGCCGGCCGGCGGGCGCGAAGGCGGGGACGAGAGCGGCGTCGATGGGCTTCATGCGGGCGAGTTTAGGCTGCGCCCCTTGCGGTAGAGCGCCAGCGTCGCCACCAGGCTGCACGCCGCCGCGATCGACAGCCACCAGCCCGGCGCCGCCTTGTCGCCCAGCGCCTCGATCATCCAGGTCGAGATGGCCGGCGTGAAGCCGCCGAACACCGCCGTGGCCAGGCTGTAGGCCAGCGAGAAGCCGACCACCCGCACCTGCGCCGGCATCACCTCGGTGAGCGCCGCGACCATCGCGCCGTTGTACATGCCGAAGAGGAAGGAGAACCACAGCAGCACGTCCAGCATCCGCCCGAAGCTGGGCGTCGCCGCCAGCCAAGAGAGCGCCGGGTGCGCGGTGCAGATCGCCAGCAGCGTGGTGGCGACGAGCAGCGGCTTGCGGCCGATGCGGTCCGACAGCGCGCCGCCCACCGGCAGCCAGAAGAAGTTCGACACCGCCACCAGCAGCGTCACCACCAGGCTGTCGCGCGCGCTCAGGTGCAGCACCGTGCGGCCGAAGGTGGGCGTATAGACCGTGATCAGGTAGAAGGTGGTGGTCGTCAGCGCCACCAGCAGCATGCCGGCCAGCACCGTGCCGGCGTGCGCCGCCATCGACGCGAACACCTCGCGCGTGCTGGGGTGGTGGGCGCGGCGGGCGAACTCCTCCGTCTCCTGCAGCGAGCGGCGCAGCACGAAGATGCAGGGGATGATGAAGCAGCCGACGAAGAACGGGATGCGCCAGCCCCAGGCGGCCAGCGCCTGCGGCGCCATGGCCTCGTTGAGCGCGAAGCCCAGCGCCGCGGCCAGCACGATGGCGACCTGCTGGCTGGCCGATTGCCACGCCACGTAGAAGCCCTTGCGCCCCGGCGGCGCCATCTCGGCCAGGTAGACCGACACCCCGCCCAGCTCGGCCCCGGCCGAGAAGCCCTGCAGCAGCCGCCCCAGCAGCACCAGCGCCGGCGCCAGCAGGCCGATGCTGGCGTAGCCCGGCACGAAGGCGATCAGCACCGTGCCGCTGGCCATGATGGCGAGCGTGACGATCAGCCCCCGGCGGCGGCCCACGCGGTCGATGTAGGCGCCCAGCACGATGGCGCCCAGCGGCCGCATCAGGAAGCCCGCGCCGAACACGGCGAAGGTCAGCATCAGCGAGGCGAACTCGCTGCCGGCCGGGAAGAAGGCCTTGGAGATCGCGGTGGCGTAGAAGCCGAACAGGAAGAAGTCGAACTGCTCGAGGAAGTTGCCGCTGGTCACGCGCAGCACGGCGCCCAGGCGCGAGCCGAAGGGGACGGGGCCGCTGCCGATGGCGCTGCCGGCGGCCGGGGAGGTGAGGGACGACATGGAAGCTGCTCCTTCGCACCGGCGGGGCCCGGCGCCTGCCGGTCATGCTAGGGAGCGAAGCTGTCTTCCAGCCGTCAGCGGCGTCGGGGAATGTCCGGGGCCGCCGCGTCAGGCGTCGATCAGGTGCGGGCGGGCAAGAAAAAAGCCGTCGCGGACGACGGCTTTTTTCCCGTGCGGGCCGGGCGGCCCGGCGAGGCGGCGGCGGTCAGGCGCCCACGGCCGCCAGGGCGTCGTTGAAGGTCTTGCTGGGACGCATCACGGCCTCGGTCTTCTTCTCGTCGGTCTTGTAGTAGCCGCCGATGTCGGCCGGCTTGCCCTGCACGGCCTCGAGCTCGCCGACGATCTTCTTCTCGCTGGCGGCCAGCGACTCGGCCAGCGGCTTGAACTTGGCGGCCAGCTCCTTGTCCTCGGTCTGCTCGGCCAGGGCCTGGGCCCAGTACAGCGCCAGGTAGAAGTGGCTGCCGCGGTTGTCGAGCTGGCCGGTCTTGGGGTTCGGGCCCTTGTTGTTGTCCAGCAGCTTGCCGGTGGCGGCGTCCAGCGCCTTGGCCAGCACCTTGGCCTTCTCGTTGTTGTTCTTGAGGCCCAGCTCTTCCAGGCTCACCGCCAGCGCCAGGAACTCGCCCAGCGAGTCCCAGCGCAGGTGGTTCTCCTCCACCAGCTGCTGCACGTGCTTGGGCGCCGAGCCGCCGGCGCCCGTCTCGTACATGCCGCCGCCGGCCATCAGCGGCACGATCGACAGCATCTTGGCCGAGGTGCCCAGCTCCATGATCGGGAACAGGTCGGTCAGGTAGTCGCGCAGGATGTTGCCGGTGGCGCTGATGGTGTCCAGCCCGCGGATCACGCGTTCCAGCGTGTAGCGCATGGCGCGCACCTGGCTCATGATCTGGATGTCCAGGCCGGTAGTGTCGTGCTCGTGCAGGTACATGCGCACCTTGGTGATGAGCTCCTTCTCGTGCGGGCGGTAGGCGTCGAGCCAGAACACCACCGGCATGCCCGAGTTGCGCGCGCGCGTGACGGCCAGCTTGACCCAGTCGCGGATGGCGGCGTCCTTGACCTGGCACATGCGCCAGATGTCGCCCTTCTCGACGTCCTGGCTCATCAGCACCTCGCCGGTGTTGATGTCGGTGATGTTGGCCACGCCGTCCTCCGGGATCTCGAAGGTCTTGTCGTGCGAGCCGTATTCCTCGGCCTGCTGGGCCATCAGGCCGACGTTGGGCACGGTGCCCATGGTCTTGGGGTCGAAGGCGCCGTGCCACTTGCAGAAGTTGATGATCTCCTGGTAGATGCGGGCGAAGGTGCTCTCGGGCATCACGGCCTTGACGTCCTTCAGGCGGCCGTCGGCGCCGTACATCTTGCCGCCGTTGCGGATCATCGCGGGCATCGAGGCATCGACGATCACGTCGTTGGGCGAGTGGAAGTTGGTGATGCCGCGGGCCGAGTCCACCATGGCCAGCTCGGGGCGATGCTCGTGGCAGGCGTGCAGGTCGCGCTTGATCTCGTCCTGCTTGCTCTGGGGCAGGGCGGCGATCTTGTTGTACAGGTCGACCATGCCGTTGTTGACGTTCACGCCCAGCTCCTCGAACAGCTTGGCGTGCTTCTCGAAGGCGTCCTTGTAGAAGATCTTGACGCAGTGGCCGAACACGATCGGGTGCGAGACCTTCATCATGGTCGCCTTGACGTGCAGCGAGAACATCACGCCGGTCTTGTGCGCGTCCTCGATCTCCTTCTCGTAGAACTCCAGCAGCGCCTTCTTGCTCATGAACATCGAGTCGATCACCTCGCGGTCCAGCAGCGAGACCTTGGGCTTGAGCACGATGGTCTTGCCGCCCTTGGTGATCAGCTCCATCTTCACGTCGCGCGCGCGGTCCAGCGTCATCGACTTCTCGCCGTGGTAGAAGTCGCCGTGGTGCATGTGCGAGACGTGCGAGCGCGAGGCCTGGCTCCACTCGGCCATGCTGTGCGGGTTCTTGCGGGCGTATTCCTTCACCGCCTTGGGCGCGCGGCGGTCGGAGTTGCCCTCGCGCAGCACCGGGTTCACGGCGCTGCCGATGCACTTGTTGTAGCGCGCGCGGATGTCCTTTTCCTCGTCCGTCTTCGGGTTCTCGGGGAAGTCGGGGATCTTGTAGCCCTTGTCCTGCAGTTCCTTGATGGCGGCCTTGAGCTGGGCCACCGAGGCGCTGATGTTGGGCAGCTTGATGATGTTGGCCTCGGGCTTGAGCGTGAGCCTGCCCAGCTCGGCCAGGTTGTCGGGCACGCGCTGTTCTTCCGTCAGCAGCTCGGGGAACTGGCCCAGGATGCGGCCGGCCACGGAGATGTCGCTGGTCTGCACGTTGATGCCGGCGGCCTGCGCGAAGGTGCGCACGATGGGCAGCAGCGAGGCGGTGGCGAGCGCGGGCGCTTCGTCGGTCAGGGTGTAGATGATGGTCGGAGACGTCGTGCTCATGGCGCTGGATTTCCTTGGATAGTGATCGGATCGGTCCGCCGGGGATTGTCGCGCCGATCATGGCGCGGCCCGGCGCACGCGGGCCCACGGCGGGCGCTGCGGCGGTCGTGGAGTATGCCGCGCCGCGCAGCGCGCCGCCGCCAGGGCAGCGCATGACCACAGGAATCCGGGCGGCCGCGGGATGCTATCGAAAGGATAGCAAACGGGCCGGGCGCCTCAGTCGCGGTAGCCGGGGTTCTCCCGGTCGAGCTTGCGCAGCAGCGCCGGCCAGGCGATGTTGGCGCCCTGGCCGGTGGTCACCTTCTTCATCACCTGCGCCAGCCCCTCGAGGATGCGCGGGTCCACCGTCAGCAGCTCGCCGCCGGCCTGGGCGTCGATCTGGATGCGGCAGGTGTTCTCGAAGGTGTACATGCTCAGGAAGGCGTCGGCCACCGTCTTGCCGACCGTCAGCAGGCCGTGGTTGCGCAGCATCAGGAAGTTGTTGCTGCCCAGGTCCTTCTGCAGGCGCGGCTGCTCGTCGTCGCGCACGGCCACGCCCTCGTAGTCGTGATAGCCCAGCGAGGCCAGCACGAAGGTGCTCTGCTGGCTGATGGGCAGCACGCCGCACTTCTGCGCGCTCACCGCCACGCCGGCGCGGCTGTGGGTGTGCAGCACGCACTGCACGTCCTCGCGGGCGGCGTGGATGCAGCTGTGGATGACGAAGCCCGCCGGGTTGACCGGGTAGGGCGAGTCGATCAGCTTGTTGCAGTCCATGTCCACCTTCACCAGGCTGGAGGCGGTGATCTCGTCGAACATCATCCCGTAGGGGTTGATGAGGAAGTGGTGCTCGGGCCCCGGGATGCGGGCGCTGATGTGGGTGAACACCAGGTCGCTCCAGCCGTACAGCGCGACCAGGCGGTAGCAGGCGGCCAGGTCCACGCGCAGCTGCCATTCCTCGTCGGAGACGAGCTGGCGCACGGCCTGGGTCTGGGCGCCGATCTCGGCTTGGGTGGTGGCGTTCATGGGGTGTCTCCTTGAATCGGGTCAGGCGGCGGCGCCCGCGGGTTGCAGCGCCGCCTTGTAGACGCTCTGGCGCGGCTCGCGCATCAGGCGACGAAGCATGGGCTCGAATTCGCCGATCGGCAAGGTCTCGCCCTTCGGGTCGAAGGCGGGGTTGTCGTACAGCTCGCAGAACTCGGCCGTGCGCTCGTAGTGCGGGTGCGACCTGAACTGGTCGCGCATGTCGCGGTCGAGCCCGAGGTGGTGGAAGAAGTAGTGGCCCTGGAAGATGCCGTGGTGCTTGACCATCCAGAGGTTGGCCTCGCCGACGAAGGGCTGCAGGATCGCCGCCGCGATGTCCGGGTGGTTGAAGCTGCCCAGCGTGTCGCCGATGTCGTGCAGCAGGGCGCACACCACGTACTCCTCGTCGCGGCCGTCGCGCAGCGCGCGGGTGGCGGTCTGCAGCGAGTGGGTGTAGCGGTCGACCGGGAAGCCGCCGTAGTCGCCCTCCAGGATCTTCAGGTGCGCCATCACCCGGTCGGGCAGGTTCTGGGTGAAGTGCATGAACTCCCCGCTGATGGCCTGCCAGTCCTCGCGCGTGCTGTCCTGCATGCGCACGAAATTCGCCCTTGCGTTCATCGCTGCGTGTCTCCGGTGTCGTGGGGTCGTGGGAAACGGCCACTCTAGACCCGCGCCGGCGCCGCGGCTGTCCGCCAATTGACAAGCCGGCCCAGCGGCCGGCGCCCGACTCAGCGGATCAGCCGCCCGTCCGCCGAGATCGACACCAGCTCGATGGCCGAGGTGGCCTCGCGCACGCCCGAGCGCAGGTTCAGCCGGAAGCCGCCCACGTCGTAGTGCGCCATGCCGGGCAGCACGCGCTGCAGCGCCGCCGCCCTGGCGCCCCGGCCGGCGCGGCGCACCGCCTCGGCCAGGGTCTTGGCGGCGATGAAGCCCTCCAGCCCCTCGTAGCCGGGCGTCTGGTCGCTCGCGTCGATGGCCGCCAGGTACTCGCGCACGATCGGGGTCGTCCGGCTGCGCGGCGAGGGCACCACCTGCGAGACCACCACGCCGCCGATCTGCTGGCCCAGCGCGAAGTACAGCGGGTCGATGCCGACCGTGGAGAAGTTGAGGAAGGCGCCCGCGTAGCCGGCGCCGCGCATCTTCTGGATGAAGGCGGCCGTGCTGCGGAACAGCGCCGCCTGGATGATGGCCTGCGGCTGCACCGCCTTGACGGCCGCTACCGCGGCATCGACCTGCGTGCCGTTCGGCGGCACGAAGGCCGTCACGGCCAGCGCGGGCAGCTTCAGCTCGGCCATGGCCCGGTTGACGGCCTCCAGCCCGGCGCGGCCCAGGGCGTCGTCGTCGCCGACCAGCGCGATGCGCGTGAGCCCGAGCGTGGCGCAGTACTGCACCATCTTGAAGGCCTCGTCCGCCATGCTGGGGCGCACCAGGTACACCTGGGCGTACGACGGGTCGCGCAGCGCGTCGGGTGCCGCGAAGGGCGCGAAGAAGATGGCGCCCTGCTGCCGGGCCACCTGCGCGGCGGCCAGGGTGCTGGCCGTGCCGACGAAGCCGAACAGCGCGTCGCAGCCTTCCCCCAGCAGCCGGCGGGCATTGGCCGCGGCGCGCTCGGCACTGTAGGCATCATCGAGCTGGCGCAGCTCGATGCGCGGCAGGTCGCCGGCGCGCTCGTTGTACGCGTCCACGCAGAGCTTGGCGCCGCCGGCGAAGGCCAGCCCGATCTCGCTGGCACTGCCGGTGAGCGGCACGGACTGGCCCAGCACCACGGTGCCGGCCGGGGCACTGCGCGCGAGAAGAGGCACGGCGAGCCCGGCGGCGGCGCTTGCGCAACGGGTCAGCCAACGTCGGCGGTTGTGCATGGCTATTCACGTTTATTGACAAAGATTTCAGATTAGCAACATTTATGCCCCATGCCAACGAAAGACTGACAAGCGGCGTGCGCCGCGGGCTGCGATGCCGGTGGGCGGCCGTGGCGATGCTGGCTCTATGCGCCGCCGCCTGCACCCGGCAGGTGCCCCGCGTCCAGGACGTGGTGGACCCGGCGCCCGGGCCCGCGGTCGCGGCGCCGCCGGGGCCACCGGCCGTGCACGCCCCTCGGCCCAGCGAAGCGCCACCTTCCGTGCCCCTGGGCAGCGAGCCGGTGGCGGTGCCGCCCCGGCTGCTGGCGCGGGTCGACCCCGACTATCCGGCGGAGCTGCTGGCCCAGGAGGTGCGCGGCACGGTGCGGGTGCGCCTCACGGTCGATCGTGCCGGCCGGGCGCGCGACGTGCAGATCGTGTCGGCCTCCCATCCGGGCTTTGTCCGGGCCGTGCGCGAGGCGCTGCCGCGCTGGCGCTTCGAGCCCGCGCGATCCGCGTCCGGCGAAACCGTCCCGGCGCGCATCGAGGTGCCCGTGCGCTTCGAGCTGGCGGACTGATCAGACCCGCCGGAACACCACGTCCCACACGCCGTGTCCCAGCTTCAGCCCGCGGTTCTCGAACTTGGTGAGCGGCCGGTAGTCCGGCTTGTCGGCGAAGCCGCCCGGCGCCACTGAGGTGTTGGCCAGCAGCGGCTCGGCCGACAGCACCTCGACCATCTGCTGCGCGTAGGGCTGCCAGTCGGTGGCGCAGTGCAGGTAGCCGCCGGGCGCCAGGTGCTCGGCCAGCTGGTGCACGAAGGGCGGCTGGATCAGGCGGCGCTTGTGGTGCCGCTTCTTGTGCCAGGGGTCGGGGAAGAAGACGTGCACGCCGGCCAGCGAGGCGGGCGGCACCATGTGCTGCAGCACCTCGACCGCGTCGTGCGCCACGATGCGCAGGTTGGCCAGGCCCTGTTCGCCGGCGCGCTTGAGCAGGGCGCCGACGCCGGGCTCGTGGACCTCGCAGCACAGGAAGTTGTCGCCGGGCCGCACGGCGGCGATGTGCGCGGTGGCCTCGCCCATGCCGAAGCCGATCTCCAGCACGGTGGGTGCCTCGCGGCCGAAGGCGGCGGTGAACTGGAGCGGCGCCTCGCGGTAGGGCAGCAGGTAGGTCGGGCCCCAGTCCGCATAGGCACGGGCCTGGGCCTCGGTGGTGCGGCCGGCGCGCCGGACGAAGCTCCTGATGCGGCGGTGGGCGGGGTGGTCGGGGTCGCCGGCAGGAAGGTCGTGCGGCTGTTCTGGCGTGGGGTCGGCGATCACGGGCGCGGATTGTAGAGAGCGGCCCAGGGCGCGACCCAGCCGCGCAGCGCCGCGTCGGGCGAGTGCGCCGGAGGGCAGGGCGGCAGGCCGAGCGCCGACGCGGCGGCTTGCAGCGCCGCCAGCGCCGCCGCCGGCGTGTGCGTCTCGATCGGCGTGGCGCCGGTCTGCTTGGACAGCTTCTGCCCGTCGGCGGCAAGCACCAGCGGCGTGTGCAGGTAGCGCGGCGCCGTCAGGCCCAGGGCGCGCTGCAGCAGGACCTGGCGCGGCGTGTTGTCGGCCAGGTCCTCGCCGCGCACCACGTCGGTCACGCCCTGGTCGGCGTCGTCCACCACCACGGCGAGCTGGTAGGCCCAGGGGCCGTCGGCGCGCCGCAGCACGAAGTCGCCCACCTCGTGTGCCACGTCCTGCCGCTGCAGGCCCAGGCGGCGGTCGGTCCAGGCCAGGTCGGCGTCCGCCACCCGCCAGGTCGCGAAGCGCCACGAGCGCGCCGGCCGGCCGTGCAGCCCCTGGCGGCAGGTGCCGGGGTAGACACGCTCGCCGTGGCGCCGGTGCACGGCGCCCTGCGCGGCGAGGGCGGCATCGATGTCGCGCCGCGTGCAGCCGCAGGGGTAGGCCAGGCCGGCTTGCGCCAGTTGCCGCAGGGCGGCGTCGTAGAGCGCGGTGCGCGCGGTCTGCCACACCGGCGGCTCGTCGGGCAGCAGGCCGCAGCCGGCGAGCTGGCCCAGGATGTGCTCGCCCATGCCGGGCAGGCAGCGCTCGGTGTCGGCGTCCTCGATGCGCACCAGCCAGCGGCCGCCGGCAGCGCGCGCATCGAGCCAGCTGGCCAGCGCGGCGACCAGCGAGCCCGCGTGCAGCGGGCCGGTCGGTGAAGGGGCGAATCGGCCAAGGTAGGCCATCGCGCGATGGCTAGGCCACGGCCAGCGCCAGCTCCAGACCCGAGACGAAGGCGTCTTCCACACGGTGGCCGATGCACCAGTCGCCCGCCACGCCGAGGCCGGCCTTCGCGTCCCACAGGTGCGAACGGCCCAGCGGCGCCTCGGTCTTGGCCTCGGTCCACAGGCGCGCCTCGGCCAGCGTGGGCGTGGCGCGGATGCCGGTGATCTCGGCGAAGGCGCGCAGCAGCTTGCCCTGCGCGCGCGCCGTGTCGTCGCGCAGGTGCTCGCGCGACCACTCGGCGCTGGCCTGCACCGTCCAGCGCTCGATGGCGCCGCGGCCGGGCTTGGACGACTCGCGCGCCAGCCAGGCCACGCGGTGGTGCGTGGAGCGGGCGCAGTTCCACTGCGGCCCCAGGTGCGGCAGGCCCGGCTGGCTGGCCTGCGCGAAGGCCAGGTGCAGCGACCAGCAGGGCGCGATGCGCACGGCCGCCACCTGCTGCGCCAGGCCGTCGGCCACCGGGGCCAGCAGCAGCCGCGCGGCGGCCGGCGGCACGGCGAGGAGCACCGCGTCGAAGCCGGCGTGCACGGCGCTGTCGTCGGCGTCGCCCTGCGTGCGCAGCTGCCAGCGGGCGGGTTGCAGCGAATCGGGCTCGATGCGGGTGACCGTGGTGCCCGGGTGCAGCGCATCGCCCAGCGGCGCGGCCCAGTGGGTGGCCAGCGCCTCCATGCGCGGCACGGCGACCCAGTGCGGCTCCATGCCCGGCAGCGCCGCCTCGACCAGGCGGCCGGCCGGGTCGAGCACGCGCACCGCGTTGGCGCTCCAGCGCCGGCAGGGGGCGCCGGTGGCCTCGAGCGCCCGGCGGAAGCGCTCGTCGCGCACGGTGAAGTACTGCGCGCCGCTGTCGAAGCCGCCGTAGGGCGATTCCCAGCCGGCCAGCCGCCCGCCCGCGCGGGCGCCGCGCTCGAACAGCGTCACCGCATGGCCGGTCTGCGCCAGCGTGCGTGCCGCCGCCAGCCCCGCGAGGCCCGCACCGACGATGGCGATGCGGCGGGGCGAGGGGGTGCGGCGGGCGGCGATGGGCATGGCGGCGGTCTGCGGTGAGGGGATGGCGCCCGACTCTAACCGTTCGCCGGCCCGCGCTGCCGCGCCCACCGGACAACCTGCGGGTGCGAGCGTCTTCGGATGGCGCTCAGCGCCCGCGGTGGCGCGTGAGCAGCGCCTCGCGCGTGGCCGGGCGGTCGAACTGCGCCAGCCACCACTTCAGCGCCAGCCCCGGCTGCGCCGCCGAGCGCACGCGCCAGGCGCAGTGCATGCGGCCCAGCGGCGCCGGGCGCTCGGTGGCCAGCTCCACCAGGTGACCGGCCTCGATGTAGGGGCGGGCCATCGGCTCGGGCAGGAAGCCGGCGCCCAGGCCGTGCAGCTGCGCATGCAGCTTGGCCTGCAGCGTGGGCACGGTGAGCACGTCCTGCCCCTCCAGCAGGTTCACGCTCATGCCCTGGCGCTGGCGCGCCGAGTCGGCGGCGGCCACGGCGCGGTGGGCGCGCATCTGCGCTTCGGTGAGGGGCTGCGGCGCGCGGGCCAGCGGATGGTGCGGCGCCACCGCATAGACGAAGCGCATCTCGCCCAGCAGGCAGCTGCGGATGCCGCTGCCGGTGAAGGCCAGGCTCTGGGCGTCGAGCACGGCGCCGATGGCGAGGTCGGCCTCGCCGCTGGTCAGGGCCTCGATGGTGCCCAGCAGCGTCTCGTCGCGCAGCTTCAGGCGCGTGGGCGGATCGAGCGCGTAGAAGGCGCCGACCAGGTCGTACAGCGGGTCGCGCGCGATCGCGCTGTCCAGGGCGATGGTCAGCTGCGGCTCCCAGCCGGTGGCGATGCGGCGCACGCGGTTGGCCACGGCGTCGATCTCGGCCAGCAGCCGGCCGGCATCGCGCAGCAGCTCGGCGCCGGCCTCGGTCAGCCGGGCCTGGCGCGCGCTGCGGTCGAACAGCAGCACGTCCAGCGCGTCCTCGATCTGGCGCACGCGGTAGGTGAGGGCGCTGGGGACCACGCCCAGGGCGCGGGCGGCGGCGGCGAAGCTGCCGCGCTCGGCCACGGTCTGGAGCATCGCCAGGGCGTCGGGGGTGAGGACTTCGCGGGCGCTGGGCATGGCCGGATTGTCATTCAAAATATTTGAATGAGGTCTTCAAGGCGGCTGCCTTTCAGGGCGGCGCGGCCGGCCTAAAGTAGCTTCCATCGCGGTGCAGTTCGGCATCGCCCACGAGGGGCAGGGCGCCTGGCAGGTCCGGCATCCGCTGCCCCATTCGAAGGAGTTCAACGATGTTGCAAGTCCGCAAGTCCCAGGAGCGCGGCTATGCCGACCACGGCTGGCTCAAGTCCTTCCACAGCTTCTCGTTCGCCGGGTACTACGACCCGGCCTTCATGGGCTGGGGCAACCTGCGCGTGATCAACGAGGACCGCGTCGCCGCCGGCGCCGGCTTCGGCACCCACGGCCACCGCGACATGGAGATCATCAGCTACGTGCTCGACGGCGAGCTGGCGCACAAGGACAGCATGGGCAACGTGGAGGCCATCCCGCCCGGCGAGGTGCAGCGCATGAGCGCCGGCCGCGGCGTGATGCACAGCGAGTTCAACCACAAGGCCGACCAGGCCACGCACTTCCTGCAGATCTGGATCGAGCCGGACGTGCGCGGCATCGCGCCCGGCTACGAGCAGAAGAAAGTCGACGCCGCCGACAAGCGCGGCCGGCTGGCGCTGGTGGCCTCGCCGGAAGGCGAGGGCGGCTCGGTGAGCATCCATGCGGACGCGCGGCTGTACGCGGGGCTGTTCGACGGCGGCGAGGCGGCCGAGCTGGCGCTCGATCCGCAGCGCAAGGCCTACGTGCACGTGGTGCGCGGCGAGGTCGAGGTCAACGGCCGGCCGCTCGGCGGCGGCGATGCGGCGATGATCGCGGACGAGTCGCGCCTCGCGCTGTCGCACGGCAAGGACGCCGAAGTCCTCGTCTTCGATCTGGCACCCTAAGGCGCCCGGTGCCGCGGCCCCGCAGAAGGGCCGCGGCTTTTTCCTGTTTCACACGTTTGTCTTTTTCAACGCAAGGAGCCCTTTCATGGCCATCACCCAGACCTCTTCCACCACGCCCACGCAGGACGGCCTCGCGCTGCTGGGGCGCATCTTCCTGGCCGCGCTGTTCATCCCGGCCGGCTTCGGCAAGATCGGCGGCTTCGCCGGCACGGTGGGCTACATCGGCTCGGTGGGCCTGCCGCTGCCGCAGGTCGGCGCGGTGATCGCCATCCTGGTCGAGCTGGGCCTGGGCATCCTGCTGCTGGTGGGCTTCAAGACCCGGCTGGCCGCGCTGCTGATCGCCCTCTTCACGCTGGCCGCCGCCTTCTTCTTCCACAACTACTGGGCCATGCCGGCCGACAAGGTCATGATGATGCAGATCATGTTCTGGAAGAACGTCGCCATCGCCGGCGGCCTGCTGGCCTTCACCGCCTTCGGCCCCGGCCGCTTCAGCATCGACAAGCGGTGACCCCTAGGGAGCCACACGCATGAGCGACATCGTCATCGTCTACCACTCCGGCTACGGCCACACCCAGCGCGTGGCACAGGCCGTGGCCGAGGGCGCGCAAGGCCAGCTGATCGCCATCGACGCCGACGGCAACCTGCCGGCCGGCGGCTGGGAGCTGCTGGCCGCGGCCAGGGCCATCGTCTTCGGATCGCCGACCTACATGGGCGGGCCGAGCTGGCAGTTCAAGAAGTTCGCCGACGCCTCTTCCAAGGTCTGGTTCGCCCAGGGCTGGAAGGACAAGCTCTTCGCCGGCTTCACCAACAGCGCGACCATGAACGGCGACAAGTTCGCCACCCTGGCTTACCTGTGGCAGCTGGCCATGCAGCACAGCGGCCTGTGGGTCAGCCTGGGCATCAAGCCGACCAACGACAAGGCGGCCACGCGCCACTCGCCCAACTATGTGGGCGGCTACGGCGGGCTCCTGACGACCTCGCCCTCGGACGCCAGCGCGGCCGAGGTGCCGCAGGGCGACCTGGACACGGCGCGCGCCTTCGGCGAGCGCATCGCGCAGGTCGCGGCGGCGCGCGGCTGAGGCCGGCGCGGCCCCGAAGGCAGGGCGCCAGTGCCTGGCGCGCCTCCCTTTTTTTCTTTCCCCACGAACAAGGAGATCCCATGACCGAGCCCCTGCAACTGCTGAAGCCGCACGACAAGGACCTGGGCGGCGGCTTCGTCGTGCGCCGGCTGCTGCCCGCCGCGCAGCGGCGCTCGGTCGGGCCCTTCGTGTTCTTCGACCACATGGGCCCGGTCACCGAGCACCCGGAGGACCGGCACGACGTGCGCCCGCACCCGCACATCGGCCTGGCCACGGTGACCTACCTGTTCGAGGGCGCGATGATGCACCGCGACAGCCTGGGCTCGGTGCAGGAGATCCGCCCCGGCGCCATCAACTGGATGACCGCCGGCCGCGGCATCGTGCATTCGGAGCGCAAGCCCGAGCGCCTGAAGGGCGAGACCTACCTCAACCACGGCCTGCAGCTGTGGGTGGCGCTGCCGAAGGCGCACGAGGAGATCGAGCCCAGCTTCGTCCACACCCCGGCCGACGCGATCCCCGCGCTGACGGAGCAGGGCGCGGCGGTGCGCGTGCTGGTGGGCGAGGCCTTCGGCGCGCGCTCGCCGGTGGCGACGCTGAGCGAGACGCTGTACCTCGACATCCACCTGCCGGCGGGCGCGCGCTTCGAGCTGCCGGCGCTGGCGCCGGAGCGCGCGGTCTATGCCGTCGACGGCAGCCTGCGCATCGACGGCGAGGCGCTGGCGCAGCACGCCATGGCGGTGCTGCCCGAAGGGCGCGGCGTGGTGCTGGAGGCCGAGGCGCCGGTGCGCCTGGCGGTGATCGGCGGCGCGCCGCTGGACGGGCCGCGCTACATCACCTGGAACTTCGTCTCCAGCCGCCGCGAGCGCATCCTGCAGGCCGGCGAGGACTGGGCCGCCCAGCGCATGGGCCACGTGCCCGGCGAGACCGAGTTCATCCCGCTGCCCGGCCATCCCTTCCAGGTGCAGTCGCCCACGCCCGACACCGGCACCACGCCCGGCTGATCCGGCTCAGTCCGTGCGCATCCGCAGCAGCGCGCGCACGAAGCCGTGGTCGGTGCGCGTGCGGTCGCGGCCCTCGTGCAGGTGGTCGTTGAAGTAGTCCACCCGCCGCACGTCGCCCAGCGCGCGCTGCGAGCCGGGCAGGAAGGCCTCGCTCACGAACACCTGGTCCAGGATCTCCGGGAAGCCCTGGTGGATGTGCGAATAGGCCACGTCCTTCTTCAGCGCCGACTCGCCCTGCATCTCGTAGGCGTTGAACAGCGCCACGTCGCGCGCCGACTTGTCGTAGACCGCGTCGGAGGTCGCGGCCACCAGCTGCGTCGTCACGCTGTGCGGGTGGTCGTTGAAGTCGCCCATCACCACCAGCGGCACCTCGCTGCCGTCCAGCAGGTCGACCACGATGCAGCGCAGGGCGGCGGCCTCGGCGCCGCGCATCAGCAGCGAGCGCAGCGAGGCCAGCGCAGCCACCTTGCGGTCGTCGCGGTCCTCCAGCGGCTGGCCGGCGGCGTCGAGCAGGAACTTGGGCCGCTTGGACTTCAGGTGCACCGTCATCACGTTGACGGGCTGGCCCTGCTTCATGCGCAGCTGTGCCAGCAGGGGCGGGCGCTCGAAGCGCGTGTGCCGGCCCAGGCCGGGCACCTCGACGCCCATCTCCGGCGGGAAGTCCACGAAGGAGCGCAGGCCGTCCACCCGCAGCCGCGTCGCGATGCCCACGCGCGGCGTGCCGCTGGCGCCTTCGGCCGGCGGCGTGCTTTCCGCGCCGGGCACGGCCACCGTGCCGTAGCGCAGACCGCTGGCGGCAATGGCGTCCTTCAGCGCGGTGTCGTCCCACACCTCCTGCACCGCCAGCACGTCGGCGTTGAGCGCCCGGAAGCGCTCGCCCAGCCAGGCGATCTTGCGCTGGTAGTCGCGCGGGTCGTAGGGGTCCTGGTTGGCGTAGAAGACGCGCTGCGGCCGCGCCAGGTTGAGCAGGTTGCCGGTGGCGACGAAGAGCGTGGCGTAGTTGGGCAGGATCGCTTGCATGCCCCGCAATCTACCTGCTGCCTCCTGGCCCCATGAAAAAGGCCATGCCCTTTCGGGCATGGCCTGGCTGTGCGTGCGAGGCGACGGGATCAGTAGCCGCGCCGGCCGCCGCCCCCGAAGTTGCCGCTGCCGCCGCCACCACCGCCGCTGCGGCGCTTGCCGTAGCCGCCGCCACCGCCGCCACCACCGCGGCGCTTGCCGCCGAAGGCGTCGACGCTGGTGCGCAGCGGGTCCGGCTGGCCGGCAGCGCCGCCGCCGTTGCCGAGCGATTCGGCGCGGCGATGCGCCACCTGGTCGGCGTGCGAGGGGCTGGTGGTGTTGCCGTAGTGCTTGGGCTGCCGTTCGACGCGCTCCTCGTACAGCGCATGCGGCTGCGCAGGCGCGGGATGGTGGCGCTTGGGCGCGTGCTGGCGCGGCGGCTGGCCGTCGCGCTGCGGCTGCGGGCCGCGGCGGCCGTTGCCGGCATTGCCGGCATTGCCGGCGTTGCCGTTGCCCGGCTTCTTCGGGCCGCGTTCGCCCTGCTGGCCCTTGTTCTCGCGGATGCGCTGCATCATCTCCTGGCGCGCGGCCTTGGCGGCGGCGGCCATCACCTCGCGGCTGGGCGGGCGGCCGGCGCCGCCCCACAGGGTCTGGCGGCCCATGGCGATGGGCTCGGCGATCTCGCCTTCGTCGGGGCCGAAGCCCTCGAGGGTCTGCACGGGGATCTGCTGCTTGGTGAAGCGCTCGATCTCCTGCATGAAGCCTTCCTCGTCCAGGCAGACCAGGCTCACGGCCTGGCCTTCCTTGCCGGCGCGGCCGGTGCGGCCGATGCGGTGGACGTAGTCTTCGGGCACGTTCGGGATCTCGTAGTTGACCACATGCGGCAGGTCGTCGATGTCGATGCCGCGGGCCGCGATGTCGGTGGCCACCAGGGCGCGGATCTCGCCCGTCTTGAAGCCGCCCAGCGCCTGGGTGCGCGCGCTCTGGCTCTTGTTGCCGTGCAGCGCCATGGCGGTGACGCCGTTCTTGTTGAGGAACTCGGCCACGTGGTTGGCGCCGAACTTGGTGCGGGTGAACACCAGCACCTGGCTCCAGTCGTGCTCGTTGATGATGTGCGCCAGCAGCTGCTTCTTCTTGGCGCGGCCCACCGGGTGCACCACCTGCGTGATGCGCTGCACCGTGGTGTTGCGCGGCGTGACCTGGATGCTCTGCGGGTTGCGCAGCAGGCCGTTGGCCAGCTCGCGGATCTCGTCGCTGAAGGTGGCGGAGAACAGCAGGCTCTGCTTGTCGTCGGGCAGCAGGGCCAGGATCTTCTTCACGTCGTGGATGAAGCCCATGTCCAGCATGCGGTCGGCTTCGTCCAGGACGAGGATCTCGACGGTGGACAGGTCCAGGTGCCCCTGCTGCTGCAGGTCGAGCAGGCGGCCCGGGGTGGCCACCAGGATGTCCACGCCCCGCTTGATGCGGTCGATCTGCGGGTTCATGCCCACGCCGCCGAAGATGACGGTGGAGGTGAGGGGCAGGTTCTTGCCGTAGGTGCGCACGGACTCCTCGACCTGTGCGGCCAGTTCGCGCGTGGGCGTCAGCACCAGGGCGGCGATGCCGTCCTTGCCGAACTTGTTGGTCTTGCCCTGGCCCTTGGACAGCTTGTGCAGCAGCGGCAGGGTGAAGGCGGCGGTCTTGCCGGTGCCGGTCTGGGCGCCGGCGAGGAGGTCGTGGCCCTCGAGCACGGCGGGGATCGCCTGGGCCTGGATGGGGGTGGGGGTTTCGTAGCCCTGCTCGCGCACGGCCTTGAGGATGGCCGGAGCCAGCTTCAGTTCGTCGAAGTTCATTGAATCCAAAGAGCGCCTGACACGGCGCGGTGTTTCACTTGCGTGACCGCCCGCCACGGGCCGCTGTGTATGAGCGGCCGGGCCAGTCGAGGGCGTGTCGAGTTGGGGGGTGGGAGCCTGGAAGCGGGTGCTTCGTCGTCCCCGGCAGGAAGCCGTGTCGCGGGTAACTGTGCCCGGCAACGTCCCGATTGTCGCACGAGTCGGGCGGGTGCGCTGCGGGCGCCCGCCATGCGGGGGATAATCGTACGTTTTGCGCCGCCCGGCACCCGGGCCCTCCGCCGCGCACTCCCACCCCGATTTCGCAAGCAAGCACTGCCATGGCCCAGTACGTCTACACCATGAACCACGTCTCCAAGACCGTGCCGCCCAAGCGGCAGATCTTGAAGGACATCTCCCTCTCGTTCTTTCCCGGCGCCAAGATCGGCGTGCTTGGCCTCAACGGCTCGGGCAAGTCCTCGCTGCTGAAGATCATGGCCGGCGTGGACAAGGAGATCGAGGGCGAGGCGATGCCGATGCCCGGCCTGTCGGTCGGCTACCTGGAGCAGGAGCCCAAGCTCGACCCCGAGCACACGGTGCGCGAGGCCATCGACGAGGCGATGAAGGAGGTCAACGACGCGAAGAAGCGGCTGGAGGAGATCTACGCCGCCTACGCCGAGCCCGACGCCGACTTCGACGCCCTGGCCGCCGAGCAGGGCCAGCTGGAGGCGGTGATCGCCGCTGCCGGCACCGACTCCGAGCACCAGATCGAGATCGCCGCCGACGCGCTGCGCCTGCCGCCCTGGGACGCCAAGATCGGCCAGCTCTCGGGCGGCGAGAAGCGCCGCGTGGCGCTGTGCACGCTGCTGCTGTCCAAGCCCGACATGCTGCTGCTGGACGAGCCCACCAACCACCTGGACGCCGAATCGGTCGAGTGGCTGGAAATCTTCCTGCAGCGCTTCACCGGCACTGTGGTGGCCATCACCCACGACCGCTACTTCCTCGACAACGCCGCCGAGTGGATCCTGGAGCTGGACCGCGGCCGCGGCATTCCCTACAAGGGCAACTACAGCGAGTGGCTGCTGCAGAAGCAGAACCGCCTGGAGGCCGAGCAGAAGGGCGAGGAAGCCCATGCCAAGGCCCTGAAGAAGGAACTGGAGTGGGTGCGCCAGAACGCCAAGGGCCGCCAGGCCAAGAGCAAGGCGCGCATCCAGCGCTTCGAGGAACTGAGCGACTACGAATACCAGAAGCGCAACGAGACGCAGGAGATCTTCATCCCTGTGGCCGACCGCCTGGGCAGCCAGGTGATCGAGTTCAAGAACGTCAGCAAGAGCTTCGGCGACCGGGTGCTGATCGACAACCTGAGCTTCAACATCCCGGCCGGCGCCATCGTCGGCATCATCGGCCCCAACGGCGCGGGCAAGTCCACGCTGTTCAAGCTGATCGCCGGGCGCGAGCAGCCCGATTCGGGCGAGGTCGTGGTCGGCCAGACGGTGAAGATGGCCTACGTCGACCAGTCGCGCGACGCGCTGGCCAACGACAAGACCGTGTGGGAGGACATCTCGGGCGGGCTGGACATCATCAACGTCGGCAAGTTCCAGATGGCCAGCCGCGCGTACGCGGGCCGCTTCAACTTCAACGGGCAGGACCAGCAGAAGAAGGTCGGCAACCTCTCCGGCGGCGAGCGCGGCCGCCTGCACCTGGCCAAGACGCTGATCCAGGGCGGCAACGTGCTGCTCCTGGACGAGCCCTCGAACGACCTGGACGTGGAAACCCTGCGCGCGCTGGAAGACGCGCTGCTCGAATACGCGGGCACCGTGCTGGTCATCAGCCACGACCGCTGGTTCCTCGACCGCATCGCCACCCACATCCTGGCGGCCGAGGGCGATTCGCAGTGGGTCTTCTTCGACGGCAACTACCAGGAGTACGAGGCCGACAAGAAGAAGCGCCTGGGCGAAGAGGGCGCTGCGCCCAAGCGGGTGCGCTTCAAGGCGCTGAAGTAGGAGCGTATTTGCGGATCCGAGGCTACGGTCTCGTGGTCCGGCCCCTGCCCCGCTTCCCCGGCCACGGCGCGCGGGCACGGCGCCTCAGCGAATCCCCCTCAACGCCCAACGCGCCGGATCGTCCGTCAGCCGGCCACAGCCGCGGTGGCCGGCCGCCGCGCCAGCAGCCGCTTGCGCACGGCGTGGATGTTGTTGCGCAGCATGTAGAGCTCCTGCGCATACGACAGCGGCACGGTCACCTTGTTGGCCACGCGGTCCAGCTCGTCCAGTTCGTCCAGCAGTTCGTTGCGCTCGCCGGTGCCGGCGTCGACCTTGACCTCGATCTCGCGCAGCCGCGCGTACCAGCGGAACACGCGCCGGCGCACGCGGAAGGTGTAGAGCGGCGGCACCACGCGCGACAGCGGCAGCAGCAGCACGATCAGGCCGCCCAGCACCAGCCACATGCGCTCGATCAGGTTGCTGGCCCAGAAGGGCAGGTAGCGCTGCCAGAAGGGCGGCGCGCCGTTGATGGCGCGGTCGCCCTCGGGGCTGACGGGCAGCTCGCTGGTGCGTGTGTTGGGGAAGTCGCGCGCGCGGTTGAACCAGCCGGCGTCGCTGTGGATGCGCTGCGCCGCCTGCGCGAAGAGCTGGCGCAGGGCCGGGTGCGTGGCCTCGCGCGTGAGCAGCGAGGTGGTGGCTGCCAGCATGGCCACGCCGTGCGGCGGGATGTCGTCGGCCAGGTCGACGATGCCGCGCGGCAGGTCCACCGCGGAGAAGAAGGGGAAGATGCGCGTGTACGCATCGGCCTGGCCCAGGTCGGCCAGCGCGATGCCCGGCATCCGCAGCAGCCGCTGCACCAGCGGCGACTGCGGCGCCGAGGCCAGCACCACCACGTCGAGCAGGCCGGCCTCCAGCGCCTCGGTGGCCGGCGTCTGCTCGAGCTGCGACAGGCGCATGGCGGCCGGATCGAGCGCGTTGGCGCGCAGCATCCGGTCGAACACCTGGGGCACGCCGCTGCCGGCGGTGCCGATGTTCACCCGCAGTTCCTTCAGCTGGGCCAGCGAGGTGATGGCAGGCGGGGCCGGAGGAGGAGCAGGCGCCGCGCCGCGGGCCGGGCGGGCGGGCTTGGGCGATGCCAGCGCATCCGTGCGGTAGAAGATCCACAGCGGCTCGTAGAAGAGCGCGCCCAGCGAGGTCAGGCCGGCCTCCTCGTCGGCCACCGGGTCGGCCGCGCCGCCGCGCACGAAGGCGACGTCGGCCTGCCCCTCGCGCAGCAGGCGCAGGTTGTCGAGCGAGCCGCTGGTGGGTTTCTCCACCACCGTGATGCCGTTGGCCTTAAGCGCCGCGGCGTAGCGCTTGCCGAACTCGGCATACGCGCTGCCGTCGGGGCCGGTGGCCAGCGTCACCGTCTTGGGCGGCTGCGGATCGAGGTAGATGTAGGCGGCGATCAGCACGCCGATGACGATGAAGACCACCGGCCCGGCCGACGCGATCAGGTCGCGCACCGCCAGCACGGCCAGCTTGATGAAGCGGGGCACGCGCATGCTGGTCAGGCTCCCGCGTCCATGTCCGCCATCGCGGGGAAGTGCAGCTCGCCGATGCGCACGCCGCGCGCGGCCTGCACGGCGCGCACGGTGGCGCGCGCCACGGCTTCCGCCGCCATCGTCGAGAGCACCGTCATGCCGGGCGCGTCGTCCGCCGGCGGCACGCGGCCGGTGGCCAGCGCGAAGAGCGTGTCGCCGTCGCTCATGGTGTGCACCGGGTTGATGGCGCGGGCCAGGCCGTCGTGCGCGACGCTGGCCAGGCGGTTGGCCTGCACCTTGGTGAGCTGCGCATCGGTGGCGACCACGCCGATGGTGGTGTTGGTGCCGGCCAGCAGCGGCTGTGGCAGTTCGCCGCGCAGCAGGCTGCGGCGCGTGTCGCGCAGGGCGCGGCCGTCGCCGCTGCGCGCGCCGGCCAGCACGCGGCCCGTGTCGGGGTCGACCACGTCGCCCAGGGCGTTGACGGCGATCAGCGCCCCGACCGTCACGCCGCCGACCTTCACCGAGGCGGTGCCGATGCCGCCCTTCATCGCGTACTGCGCGCCGAACAGCTTGCCCACCAGCGCGCCGGCGCCCGCGCCCACGCAGCCCTCGGCCGGCGGCTGCGTGCCCGCGGCGTCGCAGGCGGCGTAGCCGGCGGCGGCGTCGGGGCGGATGCGCGCATCGCCCGAATGGGAGAGCGGCAGGTCGAACAGCACGGCGGCCGGCACGATGGGCAGCGTGCCGAAGCGCACGTCCATCCCCACGCCGCGCTCCTCCAGCCAGCGCACGGCGCCGTCGGCGGCGGCCAGGCCCCAGGCGCTGCCGCCGGCCAGCACGATGGCGTGCACCTGCTGCACCAGGTTGCCGGGGGCGAGCAGGTCGGTCTCGCGCGTGCCCGGCGCCGCGCCGCGCACGTCGACGCCGGCCACCGCGCCCTCGCGCGCGATGACGACGGTGCAGCCGGTGGGGCGGCGGGCGTCGGTGAAATGGCCGACCTCCAGGCCGGCGACGTCGGTGAGGGCGCCCGCGAAGGGCAGGGAAGCGGCGGGCGAATGGGACATCGGGCGGCATCATAGGTCGGGCCGCCGCGGCCATTCATGTCCGTTCGTTACGCGCTGCCGCCCCGGTGGCCGGCGCGGGCCGCGAGAATGGGGCCATGAGTCCCTCGTGCAGGCATCTCGTCGTCCACGGCCGCGTGCAGGGCGTGGGCTACCGCTGGTCGATGGTGCAGCAGGCCCGGCCGCTGGGCCTGCGCGGATGGGTGCGCAACCGGCTCGACGGCACGGTCGAGGCCCTGGTCGAGGGCGCGCCGGCGGCGGTGCAGGCGCTGGTGGACTGGGCGCACCGCGGCCCCGAGGGCGCCCGCGTCACGCGGGTCGAGCAGGCGGACGCCGCGCCGCCGGACGACCTGCCGGCCGGCTTCGAGCAGCGCCCCACCGCCTGAGCGGCGCCCTCAGTCGGCCACGAAGCCGGTGGCCTTGACGATGCGCGCCCAGCGGGCCGACTCGTCGTTCATCTTCTTCAGGAAGGCGTCGCCGCAGATGTCGGCGGAAGGCGCGAGGCCCGAGACCGCCATGCGCGACCTGAACTCCGGCGAGGCCAGCACCTTGCGGTGCGCCTCGACCAGCCGCTGCACGACCGGCGCCGGCAGGCCGCGCGGCCCGGCCAGGCCGAACCACACGGTCGTCTCCAGCTGCGGCAGGCCCACTTCCTTCACGGTGGGCACGTCGGGCAGTTCGATCGAGCGCTGGCCCGCGGTGGTGGCGTAGGCCACCAGCTTGCCGGCCTTGATCTGCGGGCTGGCGGTGGCGATCTGCACGAAGCCCAGCGGCGCGACGCCGCCGATCATGTCGGTGATCTGCAGCGGGCTGCTGCGGTAGGGCACGTGGACCATGGGCACGCCGAGCGCCTCGCCGAGCTGGTAGCCCAGGAAGTGCGCCGGCGAGCCGGGCGCGAAGGAGGAATACGTGGGCGGCGTCTTCTGCGCCTTGATCCACTGCTGCAGCTCCTGGAAGTTCTTCGCGCCCAGGCTCGGGTGGCCGGCCAGCACCAGGCCCGCCTCCACGCCCTGGCAGATGGGCGTGAAGTCGGCTGGCTGGTATTTCGCCTTCGGGTTGGCGTTGGGCGTGATGGTCATCATGCCGGCGGTGCCGACCAGCAGCGTGTAGCCGTCGGCCGGCGTGCGCGCCATCTGCTGCGCCGCCACCATGCCGCCGACGGCCGGCGAGTTCTCCACCACCACCGCCTGGCCCAGCTCGCGGGCCAGCTGGTCGGCCAGCGCGCGGGCGTAGGCATCCGGCGGGCCGCCGGCGGTGGAGGGCGAGATCAGCTTGATCGTCCGGGTGGGCCAGGCCTGCGCGTGGGCCGTGCCGACGGCGACGGTGGCGAGGGCGGCCAGCGCGGCGGCGGCGAGGCGCTTGAGGGGGGATGCGGTCTTCACGGGAGGTCTCCTTGTGCGTGCGAATCGGGGATCGGGGATCGGGGAATCAGCGCTGCGGCATGTCGCGGTGCGAGTAGCCCAGGCTCACGGCGGCGTCGCCGGGGATGGCGGGCACGGTCTCGTTCCAGGCCAGCCATTCGTCCCGCAGCGCGCGGAAGGTGTCCGGGTGGCGGGCGGCGAGGTTGGCGCGCTCGCGCTCGTCGCGGCCGAGGTCGAACAGGTATTCGTGCTCGTCGACCTTCAGGTACTTCCACGGGCCGCGCCGCAGGGCGCGCTGCTGGCGGTGGTTCATGCGCCAGTACAGCGGGCGCTCGAAGCGCTGCGCCGGGTCGCGCAGCACGGCGGCCAGCGAGACGCCGTCCAGCGCATGGCCCGCGGGCGGCGCGCCGCCGCCGAGCTCCAGCAGCGTGGCCGACCAGTCCATGGTCATGCAGTGCTGCGCGCTCGCGCGGCCGGCGGGGATGGCGGCCGGCCAGTGGGCGATCCATGGCACGCGGATGCCGCCCTCGGTCAGGTCCATCTTGCCCCCCACCAGCGGCCAGTTGTCCGAGAAGCGCTCGCCGCCGTTGTCGCTGGTGAAGACGATCAGCGTGTTCTCCAGCAGCCCCTCGGTGCGCAGCGCGTCGACCAGCTGGCCGATGCCCTCGTCCATGTGGTGGATCATGCGGCGGTAGGTGTGGATGTCGCCGCCGTCCAGGTGGAACAGGTTGGCCGCCACGGCGGGCGCGACGCCGGCGTCGTCGCGCGTCTCCCAGGGCCAGTGCGGGGCGGTGTAGTGCAGGCTCAGGAAGAAGGGGCGGCCGCCGCGCGCGTCCGCGGCGCGGGCGTGCACGTGCCCGACGGCGCTGCGCGAGAGCAGGTCGGTCAGGTAGCCCACCTCGTGGTGCTCCGCCTCGCCGAGGTACAGGTCGTGGTCGCCCTTGCCGGAGCAGTGGGTGAAGTAGTCCACCCCGCCGGCCATGATCCCGTAGAAGTCGTCGTAGCCCGAGCGCAGCGGCCCGAAGGCCGGCGGGTAGCCCAGGTGCCACTTGCCGATCAGCGCGGTGGCGTAGCCGGCCTCGCGCAGCAGCGAGGGCAGGGTGGGGATGTCCGGCGGCAGGCCCAGCGTCGGGCTGCCCTTGCTGCGGCTGTTGATCGGCTCCTCCATGCCGCCGCGCAGGCGGTACTGGTAGCGCATGGTCATCAGCGCGAAGCGCGTGGGCGAGCACACCGGGGAGTTGGCGTAGCCCTCGGTGAAGCGCAGGCCGCCGGCGGCCAGGGCGTCGATGTGCGGCGACACCGGGCCGAAGCCGGCCGGCCGGCCGCCGTAGCAGCCCAGGTCGGCGAAGCCCAGGTCGTCGGCGACGATGTAGATCAGGTTGGGTCTCATGGCCCGGCCGAGCTTAGGTGGGGCCGGGTCATCCGTAAAATTGAAAATCGCTCTCCAAAAATAAAAATATCTATGGACCCGCGCCACCTCGTCCAGCTCGCCACCATCCTGGAGAAGGGCTCCATCACGCAGGCCAGCCGCCACCTGCACCTGACGCAGCCCACGCTCACGCACAACATGCAGACGCTGGAGATGCAGGCCGGCGGCCAGCTCTTCGAGCGCAGCCGCTATGGCGTGCGCAGCACGCCGCTGGGCGAGATGCTGGCGCGCGAGGGGCGGGCCATCGCGCGCCGGCTGAAGGACGCCGCCGAGGTCACGGCGCGGCACCGCGGCGGCATCCGCAACCAGGTGCGCATCGGCGCCGGGCCGCTGGTGGGCGCGGCGGTGCTGGACGGCCTGTCGCACGCGCTGCTGCAGCGCTTTCCCGACCTGGCGCTGTCGATCCAGAGCGACCGCCCGCACGTGCTGGTGGAGCAGCTCATCGACGGCCGCCACGACTTCGTGATCGCGCCCTCGTGGCTGGAGCGCCCGCCGCAGGGCGTCGAACGCCTGCTGCTGGTGCCGGACGAGCTGGGCGTCTTCTGCGGCCGCGGCCATCCGCTCGCGCGGCGCCGCACGCTGCGCGCCGGCGAGGCCGACGACCGCGCCTGGATCAGCCTGGGCACCGCCTCGCCCTTCGACCAGGACGTGCGCGACCTGCTGCTGGCGGCGGGCGTGCAGCGCATGCGCGCCGAGGTGACGGTGCTGGGCGAGGCCTTCGTGCTGCTCGACCTGCTGGCGCGCGGACGCCACCTGGCGGTGCTGCCGCGCTTTCCGGTGCGCCGGCTGGCGTCGCGCTTCGGGCTGGCGGAGCTGCCGTGGCCCGGCCGTGCCGTGCCGCGGCCGATCTACCTGTGGAGCCGGTCGGTCACGCTGGAGGACGCGACCCTGGCCGAGGTGTCGCGCCTGCTGCGCGAGGGCATCGGCGCACTGCGCCCGGGCGCGGCCTGAGGGGCCGGCTCAGCCCTGCGGCGGCGGCACCACCAGCATGTCGCCCTCGGCCATCTCCAGCGTGCGCTGCGCGGTGCTGCCCAGCAGCAGCGTGGCCAGGGCGCCGCGCCCGCGGGTGCCCACCACGACCAGTTCGTCCGGGCACCGTTCGCCGTGCTGGGCCAGCAACTGGGCGGGGTCGCCGTGGTCCAGCGCCAGGTCGATGCGCTCGCGCATGCCGGGCGGCAGGTCGGCCTCGGCCAGCCAGGCGAGCGCCTCGCGCTGCGCCGCGTCGTGGCCGGCGCGCCGGGCCTCGCCGGCGTCCATGCCGGCCAGCACCGGGTAGGGGTTGCCGAAGGCGTGGAAGACGGTGAAGCGCGCCTGCGGGAACAGGCGCACCGCCTGCTCCAGCGCATGCCGCGCCGTGTCGGAGAAGTCGGTGGCCACGCGCACCTGCCGGTAGGGGCCGCGCACGCGGCAGCGCACCACCAGCAGCGGCACCGGCGTGCGGCGCGCCAGCGCGTCCACGGTGGAGCCGAGCACGATGCGGCTGAGCGCCTCGTGCCGCGCCACGCCGGCCAGTACGAGGCCGCTGCCCTCGGCCTGCGCGACGGCGATCACCCGGTCGGCCACGTCGCCCTGCTCGACGCGCACGCGCATCGCCACCGGCGAGCCGGCCAGGTCGCAGCGCAGCCGGCGCTCGGCCACCGAGAGCGGCGAAGGCTGCGGCCGGCGGTCGAAGGGGCGCAGCGGCGGCTGCTGCGCCGGGTCCACCACCGTCAGCGCGACGGCGGGGGCGTTCCATTCCCGCGCGAGCTGCGCGCAGCGGTCGAGCGCGCGGTCGCAGCGCGGGCCGAGGTCGGTGGCCAGCAGCAGGGCCGGCGGCGCGGCAGGGACGGATGCGGTCATGCGAAGGACTCCCGGGTGGCAGGGCGAGGCGGGGCCAGCTCCTCGAACACGCCCCAGCGGCGCAGCAGCGCCTTCTCGATCTCCAGCAGCGCCATGCAGGCCAGGCCGATGGCGAGGATCACCAGGCCGTCGGCGAGCGGCACGGCGCGCGAGTCGAACAGGCGCTGCATCCACGGCGCGTAGGTGAAGGCCAGCTGCGCCACCACCACCAGCGCCACGGCGGCCAGCACGGCAGGCGTGCCGCGCGCGCCCGTCCAGGTGAAGGAGCGCATGTGCAGGTAGCGCACGTTGAAGAGGTAGAAGATCTCCAGCACGCACAGTGTGTTGACCACCATGGTGCGCGCCAGCTCCACCGAGTGGCCGCGGTGCATGGCCCAGAAGAAGACGCCGAAGCTGCCCGCCATGAACAGCAGCGACACCAGCACCACCCGCCACAGCATGAAGGGCGAGAGCAGCGGCGCGTCGGGCCGGCGCGGCGGGCGCTGCATCACGCCCGGCTCGGGCGGCTCGAAGGCCAGCACCAGGCCCAGCGAGATGGTCAGGATCATGTTGATCCACAGGATCTGCGGCGTGGTCATGGGCAGCGTCAGGCCCAGCAGCATGGCGGCCACGATGGCCAGCACCTCGCCGCCGTTGCTCGGCAGCGTCCAGGCGATCACCTTGCGGATGTTGTCGTAGACGGTGCGGCCCTCGCTCACGGCGGCCACGATGCTGGCGAAGTTGTCGTCGGCCAGCACGATCTGCGCGGCCTCCTTGGCGGCGTCGGTGCCCTTGTGGCCCATCGCCACGCCGACGTCGGCCTGCTTGAGCGAGGGCGCGTCGTTCACGCCGTCGCCCGTCATCGCCACCACCTGGCCCTCGGCCTGCAGGGCGCGCACCACGCGCAGCTTGTGCTCGGGGTTGGTGCGGGCGAAGACGCTGGCGCGTCGCACCAGGCGGCGCAGTTCCTCGTCGCTGGCGGCGTCCACGTCGGCGCCGGTGGCGACCACCGGCCGCTCGGCCAGGCCCAGCTGCGCGGCGATGGCGGCGGCCGTGGCGGCGTGGTCGCCGGTGATCATCTTCACCGCGATGCCGGCGCTGCGGCAGTCGGCCACGGCAGCGGTGGCCTCGGCGCGCGGCGGGTCGATGAAGCCGATGACGCCGAGGAAGACCAGCTCGCGCACGTCGCCGAAGTCCAGCGCGTCGGGGCCGCTGGCGGGCAGCCGGCGGGCCGCGAAGCCGAGCACGCGCTCGCCGGCAGCGGCCGCTTGGGCGATGGCGGCTTCCCACTGCACGGGCTGCAATGGCTGCACCTGGCCGTGCGCGTCGAGCTGGCCGGTGCTCATCGCCAGCACGCGCTCGGGCGCGCCCTTGACCAGCAGCTCGCCGGCGCCGTCGGCGCGCGCATGCAGCGTGGCCATGAAGCGGTGCTGCGCGTCGAAGGGGATCTCGTCGCTGCGCGGGTGGCCGGCGCGCAGCGCGGCGGCGTCCAGCCCGGCCTTCATCGCCAGCGCGACCAGGGCGCCCTCCATCGGGTCGCCGTCGACCTTCCATTCGCTGCCCTGCTGCGTGAGCTGCGCGTCGTTGCACAGCAGGCCGCACTCGATCAGCCGGCGCGCATGGGCGGGCAGGGCGCCGCAGCCGGGCGGCAGCTCGAGTGCGCCCACCGGCGCGTAGCCCGAGCCGCTGACGGCGATGGCCGCGCCCTCGGCCACCACGCGGCTGGCCGTCATCTCGTTGCGCGTCAGCGTGCCCGTCTTGTCGGAGCAGATGACGGTGGTGGCGCCCAGCGTCTCCACCGCCGGCAGCCGGCGCACGATGGCGCGCCGCGCCGCCATGCGCCGCACGCCGATGGCCAGCGTGATGGTGATGACAGCCGGCAGCCCCTCGGGCACCAGGCTCACCGCGATGGCGACCACCACCATCAGCGCGTCGAGCCAGGCCGCGCCCTGCACGCCGACCGCGAAGGCGAACAGCACGGCCGCGCCGCCGATGCAGAACAGCGTGAAGCGCCGGCCGAAGGCATCGATCTGCCGCAGCAGCGGCGTGGCCAGCGACTGCACCGAGCCCAGCAGGCTGCTGATGCGGCCGATCTCGGTGTGGCGGCCGGTGGCGACCACCACGCCCTGCGCCTGCCCGGCCGCCACCAGCGTGCCGGAATAGGCCATCGAGGCGCGGTCGCCCAATGCCGCGTCGGCGTCAACGGGGCCTTCGTGCTTGACGCTGGCGGCGGACTCGCCGGTGAGCACCGCCTCGTCCACCAGCAGCCCGCGGGCGCGCAGCAGGCGCAGGTCGGCCGGCACGCGGTCGCCGGCCTCCAGCAGCACCACGTCGCCCGGCACCAGCTCGGCCACCGGCACCTGGGCGCGGTGGCCGCCGCGCAGCACGCGGGCGTGCGGGGCCAGCATGGCGCGCAGCGCGTTCATCGCTTCCTCGGCCTTGCCTTCCTGCACGAAGCCGACGACCGCATTGACCAGCACCACGCCGACGATCACCGCCGCGTCCACCCCGTGGCCCAGCAGGCCCGCCAGCACCGCGGCGGCGAGCAGGAACAGGATCAGCGCGTTCTGGAACTGCGCCAGGAAGCGCCGCAGCGGCGAGACCCGCGCCGCGGCGGGCAGCTCGTTGGGGCCGTGGCGCGCCAGGCGGCGCCGCGCCTCGTCGGCGGACAGCCCTTCGCCCGCAGCGCCCAGATGCCGGAGGGCAGCGTCGGCCGGCAGCGCATGCCATGCGTGCATAGGGGCCTGCGTGTCGGAGGAAGAGGCGGCGTCTGCGGGGCCGGCGGCAAGGGAGGCGGCGGGCGTCGTCGTCGTCATGCACCGATGGAACCACAGCCGATGCCGCGATGGGGCCAATACGGCAGCGCCGCGTGCGGGCAATGGGCTGGATTCGCGGGCCTGTTTGACATGGATCAATCGAAGCCCAATACCCGGCGACCGACACAGGCGAAGGGTAGCGGCGGGCGGGCGGTTGCCGCTACGCTGGTGCCGATCTGCCGTGCCGTCCTCTTCGCATGGCTGCCGACCTCTGTCCTTGCCGCCGCATGCACCGCACCACGCCTTCCACCACATCCCCCGCTTCCGATCTCGACATCCAGGCCCGCGCCGCGCTGGCCCGCGCGACCGGCGCGCTCTCGCCGGCGGCCGGCCTGCTCGCCGCGCTCGACTGGGCAACCCACCTGATGGTGGCGCCCGGCAAGCAGGCGCTGCTGGCGCAGCAGGCCCTGCAGCAGATGCAGGACCTGGCGGCCTTCCTGCGCGAGAGCGCGCTCACCGCCGGCCGTGCCCCGACCGCGGACGCCGCACCCGACCGCCGCTTCGCCGCACCCGGCTGGCAGCAGTGGCCCTTCAGCCTGTGGCGCGAGTCCTTCCTGGCCGCGCAGCGCTGGTGGGAGGCAGCCACCCATGGCGTGCCCGGCGTGGAGCGCCACCACCAGGACCTGGTGGCCTTCGGCGCGCGCCAGTGGCTCGACATGCTCTCGCCCGGCAACCTGCCCTGGACCAACCCGGTGGTGATCGACCGCACCCTGCGCGAGGGCGGCGCCAACCTGGTGCGCGGCTTCGGCCACTGGGTCGAGGACCTGCGGCGCCAGGCCGACGGCGCGCCGCCGGCGGGCACCGAGCGCTTCCGCGTCGGCCACGAGGTGGCCGCCACGCCCGGCAAGGTGGTGCTGCGCAACCGGCTGGTCGAGCTGATCCAGTACGCGCCGGCCACGCCCACCGTGCACGCCGAGCCGGTGCTGATCGTGCCGGCCTGGATCATGAAGTACTACATCCTCGACCTCTCGCCGGAGGACTCGCTGGTGAAGTACCTGGTCGGGCAGGGCCACACCGTGTTCTGCATCTCGTGGAAGAACCCGCACGAGGCCGAGCGCGACCTCGGCATGCAGGACTACCTGGACCTCGGCCTGCGCGCCGCGCTGGACGCGGTCAATGCCATCTGCCCGAGGCGCAAGGTGCACGCCGCCGGCTACTGCCTGGGCGGCACGCTGCTGGCCATCGGCGCCGCGGCGATGGCGCGCGACGGCGACGACCGGCTGGCCACCACCACCTACTTCGCGGCGCAGACCGACTTCTCCGAGCCCGGCGAGCTGGGCCTGTTCATCGACGAGAGCCAGCTCAGCCTGCTGGAGGCGCAGATGCAGCAGACCGGCTACCTCACCGCGCAGCAGATGGCCGGCGCCTTCAGCATGCTGCGCAGCTACGACCTGCTGTGGTCGCGCATGGTCAACGAATACCTGCTGGGCGAGCGCGCGCCGATGAACGACCTGATGGCCTGGAACGCCGACGCGACCCGCATGCCGGCGCGCATGCACTCGGAGTACCTGCGCCGCCTGTTCCTCGACGACGACCTGAGCGAAGGGCGCTTCCCGGTCGATGGCCGCCCGGTCTCGCTGGGCAGCCTGCGCCTGCCGACCTTCATGGTGGGCACGCTCACCGACCACGTGGCGCCCTGGCGCTCGGTGCACAAGCTGCACTTCCTGAGCCCCGCCGAGATCAGCTTCGCGCTGACCACCGGCGGGCACAACGCCGGCATCGTCAACCCGCCGGTGCCCGGCTCGCGGCGCAGCTACCGGCTGCTGACGCGCCCGGCCGGCGGGCACGGCCTGGGCCCCGACGACTGGCTGGCGCAGGCGCCGGAGCACGCGGGCTCGTGGTGGCCCGCGTGGCAGCAGTGGCTGGCCGCGCACTCCGGTGCCCGGGTGAAGCCGCCGCGCATGGGCGAGGCGCTGGCCGACGCGCCCGGCGACTACGTCAAGGAGCGATGAAATGAGCCGCCTCTTTTCGCTGCAGGGCCGCAAGGGCCTGGTGGTCGGCATCGCCAACGCGCAGAGCATCGCCTGGGGCTGCGCCAGGGCCTTCCACGACGCCGGCGCCGAGCTGGCCGTGACCTGGTTCAACGACAAGGCGCGCCCCTACGTGGAACCGCTGGCGCAGCAGGTGCGGGCCGCCGTCGCGCTGCCGCTGGACGTGGAGCAGCCGGCGCAGATGGAAGCGCTGTTCGACGCCATCGCGCGGCAGTGGGGCCGGCTCGACTTCGTGCTGCACTCCATCGCCTTCGCGCCGAAGAGCGACCTGCACGGCCGCGTGGTCGACACCTCGCGCGAGGGCTTCGCGCGGGCCATGGACATCTCCTGCCACTCCTTCGCGCGCCTGGCGCGCCTGGCCGAGCCGCTGATGAAGGATGGCGGCAGCCTGATGACCATGAGCTACGTCGGCGCCGAGGAGGTCATCCCCGACTACGGCGTGATGGGCCCGGTGAAGGCCGCGCTGGAGGCCAGCACGCGCTACCTGGCGGCGGAACTGGGCCCGAAGGGCATCCGCGTCAACGCCGTCTCGCCCGGCCCGCTGGCCACGCGGGCGGCCTCGGGCATCCCCAACTTCGACGCGCTGCTGGACGACGCGCGCCGCCGCGCGCCGCTGCGGCGGCTGGTGGACATCGACGATGTTGGCGCGCTTGCTGCTTTCCTGGCCAGCGACGCGGCGCGCAACATCACCGGCAGCACGCTGTACGTGGATGCGGGCTTCCACACGCTCGGATGAGGGCGTGGCGGCCGCTCCTCCACCCCCTGCAATCCCCTTGGCATGAACCTGAAGAACAACAGCAAGCTCGTCCCGATCCTGGTCGTCCTGGCGCTGGCCGGCGCGGGATGGTGGTACTGGCAGTCGACCCGCGCGCAGGGGCCGGGCGAGGGCTTCGCCAGCGGCAACGGCCGCATCGAGGCCACCGAGGTGGACGTGGCCACCCGGCTGGCGGGTCGGGTGCGGGAGATCCTCGTCGAGGAGGGCGCCTTCGTGAAGGCGGGCCAGCCGCTGGCGACGATGCAGGTCGACACGCTGGAGGCCCAGCGCGACGAGGCGCAGGCCCGCCTGCGGCAGGCCGAGGCGGAAGTGGCCGCCGCCCGGGCCCAGGTGGCGATGCGCGAGAGCGACCGCCAGGCCGCGCTGGCGGTGGTGGTGCAGCGCGAGAGCGACCTGGACGCGGCGCAGCGCCGCGCCCGCCGCACCGAGGTGCTGGCGGCCCAGGGCGCCGCCTCGGTGCAGGACGCCGACGACGACCGCGCGCGCGTACGCAACGCCCAGGCGGCGCTGGGCGCGGCCCGCGCGCAGGTGGCCGCGGCGCAGGCGGCGGTGGACGCCGTCAAGGCGCAGCTGGCCGGCACGCGCTCGGCCATCGGCGCCGGCGAGGCCACGCTGGCGCGCATCGAGGCCGACATCGCCGACAGCCAGCTCAAGGCGCCGCGCGACGGCCGCGTGCAGTACCGCGTCGCCCAGCCGGGCGAGGTGCTGGCCGCGGGCGGCAAGGTGCTCAACCTGGTCGACCTGTCCGACGTCTACATGAGCTTCTTCCTGCCCGAGACGGTGGCAGGCCGGGTGGCGCTGGGCAGCGAGGCGCGGGTGCTGCTCGACGCCGCGCCGGGCTACGTCATCCCGGCCAGGGTGTCCTTCGTCGCCGCCACCGCGCAGTTCACGCCCAAGACGGTGGAGACGCAGAGCGAGCGGCAGAAGCTCATGTTCCGCGTCAAGGCCCAGATCGACCGGGACCTGCTCCGAAAGCACCTGGAGCAGGTCAAGACCGGCCTGCCGGGCGTGGCCTGGGTGCGCGTGGACCCGGGCGCCGAATGGCCGGCGCAGCTGGCGATCCAGGTGAACCGCTGAAGGGCATGCGCTCGTGAATGCACCACGCCCGCCCGTGGCCCGCCTGGAACAGGTGCACCTGGCCTACGGCAGGACGCCGGCGCTGCGGGGCGTGGACCTGGAGGTGCCCGCCGGCTGCATGGTGGGGCTGATCGGGCCGGACGGCGTGGGCAAGTCCAGCCTGCTGTCGCTGGTGGCCGGGGCGCGGGCCGTGCAGCAGGGCCGCGTGCAGGTGCTGGGCGGCGACATGGCCCGGCGGCGGCACCGCGAGGCGGTCTGCCCGCGCATCGCCTACATGCCCCAGGGCCTGGGCAGGAACCTGTACCCCACGCTGTCGGTGGAGGAGAACCTGCAGTTCTTCGCCCGCCTGTTCGGCCACGGCGCGCCCGAGCGGCGCCGGCGCATCGACGACCTCGCCCGCAGCACCGGGCTGCACCCCTTCCTCTCGCGGGCGGCGGGCAAGCTCTCCGGCGGCATGAAGCAGAAGCTCGGCCTGTGCTGCGCGCTGATCCACGACCCGGACCTCCTGATCCTGGACGAGCCGACGACCGGCGTCGACCCGCTGGCGCGCGCGCAGTTCTGGGAGCTGATCGGGCGCATCCGCGCAGGCCGACCGCAGATGAGCGTGCTGGTCGCCACCGCCTACATGGACGAGGCGCAGGGCTTCGACTGGCTGGTGACGATGGACGACGGCCGCCTGCTGGCCACCGGCACCCCGCAGGAACTGCTGGCGCGCACCGGCAGCCGCACGCTGGAAGAGGCCTTCATCCACCTGCTGCCCGAGGAGAAGAAGCGCGGCTGGGCGCCGGTGCAGATTCCCGCCCTGGACGCGGCCGGCGACGACGTCGCCATCGAGGCCCAAGGCCTGACCATGCGCTTCGGCGACTTCACGGCCGTGGACCACGTGAGCTTCCGCATCCGCCGCGGCGAGATCTTCGGCTTCCTCGGCAGCAACGGCTGCGGCAAGTCCACCACCATGAAGATGCTCACCGGCCTGCTGCCCGCCAGCGAGGGCCGGGCCTGGCTGTTCGGGCGCGAGGTGGACCCGCGCGACGTCGACACCCGGCGCCGCGTGGGCTACATGTCTCAGGCCTTCTCGCTCTACGGCGAGCTGACGGTGCTGCAGAACCTGGAACTGCATGCACGCCTGTTCCACGTGCCGGAGGCCGCGCGCGCCGCCCGCGTGCAGGAGATGCTGCAGCGCTTCGGGCTGGCGCAGGCGCAAGGCAGCCTGCCCGAGAGCCTGCCGCTGGGCATGCGCCAGCGCCTGTCGCTGGCGGTCGCAATGGTGCACCGCCCCGAGCTGCTGATCCTGGACGAGCCGACTTCGGGCGTGGACCCGATCGCGCGCGACGCCTTCTGGCGGCTGCTGGTGGAGCTGTCGCGCCGCGACAAGGTCACCATCTTCATCTCCACCCACTTCATGAACGAGGCCGAGCGCTGCGACCGCATGTCGATGATGCATGCGGGCAAGGTGCTCGACAGCGACACGCCGGCCGGGCTTGTCGCGAAGCGCGGCGCGAAGACGCTGGAGGAGGCCTTCATCGGCTACCTGCTGGAGGCCACCGGCACGCCCGAGGCGCCCGCTCCCGCGCTCGCCCGCGCGGTGGAAGCGGAAGGCGCCGCCGCACCGGCCGCGGGCGCGTCCTTCAGCCTGCGGCGCCTGCTCAGCTACCTGTGGCGCGAGTCGCTGGAGCTGCAGCGCGACACCGTGCGCGCCACGCTGGCGCTGGCCGGCTCGGTGATCCTGATGTTCGTGATCGGCTTCGGCATCAACATGGACGTGGAAAACCTGCGCTACGCCGTGCTCGACCACGACCGGTCCACCATCAGCCAGAGCTACACGCTCGGCCTGGCCGGCTCGCGCTACTTCGTGGAGCGGGCGCCGATCACCGACCATGCCGACCTGGACCGCCGCATGAGGAGCGGCGAGCTGGAACTGGCGCTGGAGATCCCGCCCGGCTTCGGCCGCGACCTGCTGCGCGGCCGGAACGTGGAGATCGGCGCCTGGATCGACGGCGCCATGCCGCAGCGCGCCGAGACCGTCAGGGGCTACGTGCAGGGCATCCACCAGTACTGGCTGGCCGAGCAGGCGGCCGAACGCTCGGGCGGCACGCCCGCGGGGCTGGCCGGCATCGAGACGCGCTTCCGCTACAACCCCGACGTGAAGAGCCTGCCCGCCATGGTGCCCGCCGTGGTGCCCATGCTGCTGCTGATGCTGCCGGCCATGCTCACGGCGCTGGCCGTGGTGCGCGAGAAGGAGACCGGCTCCATCATCAACCTGTACGTCACGCCGGTCACGCGCACGGAGTTCATGCTGGGCAAGCAGCTGCCCTACGTGGCGCTGGCCATGCTCAACTTCCTGCTGATGACGCTGCTCGCGGTGACGGTGTTCGGCGTGCCGGTCAAGGGCAGCTTCCCCACCCTGGCGCTGGCGGCGCTGGTCTTCAGCTTCTGCGCCACCGGCATGGGCCTGCTGGCATCGAGCGTCACCAGGAGCCAGATCGCGGCGATGTTCTTCGCCATGGTCGGCACCATGATCCCCACCACGCAGTTCTCGGGGCTGACCGACCCGGTCTCCTCGCTGCAGGGCGGCGCGCGCTGGCTGGGCGAGGTCTATCCGGCCACGCACATGATCGACATCAGCCGCGGCGTGTTCAACAAGGCGCTGCATTTCGGCGACCTGGGCGCCTCGCTGGTGCCCATGCTCGTCGCGGCGCCGCTCATCGTGGGCGTGGCGATCCTGCTGCTGCGCAAGCAGGAACGCTGAGAGAGAGAACAAGGCATGGTCGATGCGCGCCGATTCATCGCCAACACCTGGCGCCTGGGCATCAAGGAGCTGTGGAGCCTGTGGCGCGACCCGGCGATGCTGGTGCTCATCGTCTACGTGTTCACGGCGGGCGTCTACGGCGCCGCCACCGCCATGCCCGAGACGCTGCACAACGCACCCGTCGCCATCGTCGACGAGGACGGCTCGCCGCTGTCGCAGCGCATCGCCTCGGCGCTGTACCCGCCGCACTTCGCGCCGCCCCGGATGATCGACTGGCCGCAGATGGACCCCGGCATGGACGCGGGCCTGTTCACCTTCGCCATGGTGATCCCGCGCAACTTCCAGCGCGACCTGCTGGCCGGGCGCTCGCCCGGCATCCAGCTCAACGTGGATGCCACCCGCATGAGCCAGGCCTTCGTCGGCAGCGGCTACGTGCAGCAGATCGTCATGGGCGAAGTCGACGAGTTCGCGCGGCGCCACCGCGCCAGCGCCGTGCCGCCGGTGGACCTGGCGCTGCGCGCGCGCTTCAACCCCGCGCTGGAGCCCTCGTGGTTCGGCAGCCTGGTGCAGGTGATCAACTACATCGCCATGCTGTCCATCATCCTCACCGGCGCGGCGCTGATCCGGGAGCGCGAGCACGGCACGGTCGAGCACCTGCTGGTCATGCCGGTGACGCCCGGCGAGATCATGCTGGCCAAGGTCTGGTCGATGGGGGCGGTGGTGCTGCTGGCGGCCTGGGCATCGCTCACCTTCGTCGTGCGCGGCGGGCTGCACGTGCCGGTGGCCGGCTCGCTGCCGCTGTTCTTCGCCGGCGCGGCGCTGTGCCTGTTCGCCACCGCCTCCATGGGCATCTTCATGGCCACGGTGGCGCGCAACATGCCGCAGTTCGGCATGCTGATGGTGCTGACCATCATGCCGCTGCAGATGCTCTCGGGCGGCAGCACGCCGCGCGAGAGCATGCCCGAGCTGGTGCAGAACCTCATGCTGGCGGCACCCACCACGCACTTCGTGCAGCTCGGCCAGGCCATCCTGTTCCGCGGCGCGGGGCTGGACGTGGTGTGGCCGCAGTTCCTTGCGCTGCTGGCCATCGGGCTGGCGCTGTTCACCTTGTCTCTCGCGCGCTTTCGCCGGACCCTGAGCCGGATGGCCTGATCCCCGCGATGCGCCTCACACACACTGGAAGGAACCTCCCAATGGGCGAACCCGATCCGACCGCCGGCCTCGGCCTGATCCGCAACCGCACCTTCGACGAGATCGCCGTGGGCGACAGCGCGAGCCTCCAGCGCACGCTCACCGTGCAGGACATCCAGCTCTTCGCCGTGCTCTCGGGCGACGTCAACCCGCAGCACCTCGACGCGGAGTTCGCCGCCTCCACGCGCTTCCACGGCGTGATCGCGCACGGCATGTGGGGCGGGGCGCTCATCTCGGCCGTGCTGGGCACGCGGCTGCCCGGGCCGGGCACCGTGTACCTGGGGCAGACGCTCAAGTTCCTGCGCCCGGTGCGCGTGGGCGACACGCTCACCATCACCGTGACGGTGGCCGCGCGCGACGAGGCGAAGAAGCGCCTGACGCTGGCCTGCACCTGCACCAACCAGGCCGGCGAGCCGGTGATCGAGGGCGAGGCCAGCGTGCTCGCGCCCACCGAGAAGATCGAGCGCGCCGCCGCCACGCTGCCCGAGGTGCGCATCAACGCCGCCGGCGATGGCCTGCCGCGCCTGCTGGCGCACGTGAAGCCGCTGGGCGCCATCCGCGTCGCGGTGGTGCATCCCTGCGATGCGCTGAGCCTGGGCGGCGCGATGGACGCGCGCGCCGCCGGCCTGATCGAGCCGGTGCTGGTCGGCCCGCGCGCCAAGGTGGAGGCCGCCGCGCTCGCCTCCGGCGTCGACCTGGCCGGCATCGCCATCGAGGACGTGCCGCACAGCCACGCCGCCGCTGCCCGCGCCGCCGAGCTGGCCGGCCAGGGCGCGGTGGAGGCGCTGATGAAGGGCAGCCTGCACACCGACGAGCTGATGAGCGCCGTGCTCGACGCCCGCGCCGGCCTGCGCACCAAGCGGCGGCTGTCGCACTGCTTCCTGATGCAGACGCCGGCCTACCCGCGCCCCTTCATCCTCACCGACGCGGCCATCAACATCGCGCCCACGCTGGACGAGAAGGCCGACATCATCCGCAACGCCATCGACCTGGCGCACGCCATCGGCGTGGCCGAGCCGCGCGTCGCCATCCTGGCCGCGGTGGAGACCGTGAACCCGCGCATGGCCGCCACGCTCGACGCCGCCGCGCTGTGCAAGATGGCCGACCGCGGCCAGATCGCCGGCGGCGTGCTCGACGGCCCGCTGGCCTTCGACAACGCCGTCTCGGCCGCCGCCGCGCGCGTCAAGGGCATTGCCTCGCCGGTGGCGGGGCAGGCCGACGTGCTGGTCGTGCCCGACCTGGAGAGCGGCAACATGTTGGCCAAGCAGCTCGAGTACATGGGCGACGCCGCCACCGCCGGCATCGTGCTCGGCGCCAAGGTGCCCATCGTGCTGACCAGCCGGGCCGACGCGCGCGACACCCGCATGGCCTCCTGCGCCATCGCCGTGCTGCTGGCGCACCGCTGGCGCACGGCGCCGCCTTGAAGGCAAAGGCAACGGCACTCAATCCTCCGTTCACGCCGAGCCTGTCGAAACGCCGCGCAAGGCTGCGACAGGCCCGGCCCGAACGGTTCCCCGTGGAGCAGACCCATGACAATCCCGGCACCGGCTTTCATCCTCGTCCTCAACTGCGGCTCGTCCAGCATCAAGTTCGCGCTCTTCGAGGCCGGCCCCGGCGAGCCCGCGCGCCGCCCGGCCTGGAACGGCAAGGTGCAGGGCATCGGCGGCCCCAACCCCGACTTCGGCGCGCGCGACGTGCCGGTGACGCCCGTGCCGCTGGACCCGGCGCATCCCTACCGCGCGGCACTGCAACTCATCCGCGAGCACGCGCTGCGCTGGCTGGCCGGCCGCCCGCTGGCCGCCGTGGCGCACCGCGTGGTGCACGGCGGCAGCAGGTACTTCGAGCCGGTGCGCGTCGATGCGCAGGTGCTGGCCGACCTGAAGGGCTACATCCCGCTCGCGCCGCTGCACCAGCCCTTCGCGCTGGAAGCCATGGAGATCCTGCTGGCCGATCGCCCGGACCTCCCGCAGGTGGCTTGCTTCGACACCGCCTTCCACCACACCCTGCCGCGGGTGGAGCAGATGCTGCCCCTCTCGTGGTCGGCCTGGCAGCGCGGCCTCCGGCGCTACGGCTTCCACGGCCTGTCCTACGAGTACATCGCCACCGCGCTGGCCGAGCGCCACGGCCGCGAGGAGGCCGGGCGCGCCCGCACCGTCGTCGCCCACCTGGGCAGCGGCGCCAGCCTGTGCGCGTTGCAGGGCCTGAAGAGCGTGGCGACGACGATGGGCTTCTCGGCGCTGGACGGCCTGATGATGGGCACCCGCACCGGCGCGCTGGACCCCGGCGCCGTCATCTACCTGATGGAGATCGAGAAGCTGAGCCTGGCGCAGGTGGGCCGCGCGCTGTACCACGAGTCGGGCCTGCTGGGCATCTCGGGCCTGTCGAGCGACCCGCGCGTGCTGCTGGCACGGGAAGACGAGGACAGCGAGGCGGGCGAGCGCTGCCGCGCGGCGCTGGAACTCTACGTGCGCCGGATCGTGCGGGAGATCGGGGCGCTGGCGGCGGTGCTGGGCGGGCTGGACCGGCTGGTGTTCACGGCCGGGGTGGGCGAGCACAACGCGGCGATCCGCCAGCGGGTGTGCGGCGCGCTGGCGTGGCTGGGCCTGGAACTGGACGCGGACGCCAACCGGGCCGACGCGGGGCGCATCAGCAGCCCGGCGAGCCGTGTCGACGTGGGCGTGGAACCGACGAACGAGGAGTGGATCGCGGCCAGGGACGCCGTGCGATGCGTGGCGCCGGCCGAGTGATTGCACGAGAGAGGCAGGGATTGAGGCCTCAGGCGGCGACCTCCGGGTTGCGGAACCGGCTGGGGTTGGCCCCGGCCACCTTGCGCATCAGCCGCCTCAGTGCGGTCGCATCCTGGTAGCCGACGGCGGCCGCGATCTGCTCCACGGTCATGCGGCTCGACGCCAGCAGGGCCCGGGCGCGCCGCAGCCGCACGCTCTGCACCAGCGCCATCGTGCTCTGGCCGGTGGCACGCCGCACCCTGCGAGCCAGCGTGCGCTCGGACATGCAGAACACGCCGGCGAGTTCGGCCACCGACGGCGTCGCCGGCAAGGCCCCTTCGATCCGGGCCACGAGGCGGCTGACCAGCTGGTCGCCGTTGGCGAGCACCTCGGGCACCACGAACGGCGACTGCGCCTGCCGCGCCTCGATCAGCAGCACCCGCGAGACCGCGTCCGCCAGCGCACTGCCGCAGCGGGCCCGCAGAAGGTGGAGCATGAGGTCCGTCTGGGCGAAGGCCGCGCCCGCCGAGATGACGGGGCCGTCGGCGCACACCATCCGGTCGGCGTCGACTTTGCACGACGGCTCCAGGCGCGCGAGGGCCGGCGCCAGCCACCAGGTCGTGGTGGCCCTGCGGCCCGAGAGCAGCCCGGCGCGCTGCAGCAGGAACACCGACGAGCAGGAGGCCGCCACCTGCCCGCCGCGCCCGGCATGCCGCCGGATCAGGTCGGTCGCGCGCCTGGCATCGTCGTGCTCCAGCCGCGCTTCGAGGCGCTCCAGCCGCTCCAGGCCCAGGCCCGGCACGATCCACGTGGCGCCGTCGGCACGCGGCAGCCGGGCGAGCCTGCGGGTCGGCACGGACAGGCCGCCGCGCAGCGCGACCGGGCCTCCATCCACCGACACCACGGTCCACGTTGGCGGGGCAGCGCCGGCCGCGGGCGCCAGCGCGGCCGCGGCGCTGAGGATGTCCAGGGTGACGGCCACGCTGGAGGCGTAGGCGCCTTCCAGCACCAGGATCGTGAAATCTCGCATTGGCGGCTTACGCATGAAAACTGTCGATTCGGACACTGACGAAACAGCCATGCTATTGGTGCAATCGCGTCTCGTCCATCCAGCGAGCACCGCATGAAAGACACGCCGCACGACCTGAAGCACGACGACACCCTCGACGATTTCGATCACCGGCCGGTCACGCTCGACGGCGTGACCCGGACGGTGCATGTCGCCGGCGCCGGGCCGGCCGTCATCGTCATGGCCGAGATGCCCGGCATCAGCCCCCACGTCGCGCGCTTCGCCCGCTGGGTGCGCGATGCGGGGATGACGGTCTACATGCCCTCCCTGTTCGGCCGCGACGGCGCCGTGCCCGATGCGAAGGAGGGCGCGGCCGTGTTCCGCCGCGCCTGCATCAGCGCCGAGTTCAATGCGCTGGCGGCCAACCGCTCCAGTCCCGTGACGCAGTGGCTTCGCGCCCTGGCCAGGCTGGCGCACCGCGAGTGCGGCGGCCCGGGCACGGGGGCCATCGGGATGTGCTTCACCGGCAATTTCGCGCTGTCGATGATGCTGGAGCCCGCGGTGCTGGCGCCCGTGCTGTGCCAGCCCTCTCTTCCGCTGGACCAGCCCGACGGCCTGGAGATCGCGCCGGAGGAACTGGCGGCGGTCCGGCAGCGGCTGGACCGCGAGGGCCTGAGCGTCCTGGGCTTCCGCTTCGAAGGCGACCCCGTCTGCCGGGCGGAGCGCTTCGCCGCGTACCGCCGCGCGCTGGGGGACCGCTTCGTCGCGCGCGTGCTGCCCGACAGCGCCGCGAATCCCGACGTGCCGTCGTTCTTCGGCAAGTACGTGCCGTTGCCGCACAGCGTGGTGACGGTGCACCTCGTCGACCAGGCCGGGCAGCCGACCCTCGCGGCCCGGGACGAGATCATTTCCTTCTTCCGGTCGAGGCTGGTCGCCCCGCCGGCATAGGCTCGGCCGCCGACCCCGGCCTCAGCCCCCGGCGTCCGCGAAGCGGGCCGCGCGCTTCTCGCGCCCGGCGCGCATCGCCTCCTGCTGGTTGGGCGTTCCCAGCAGCGCCTTCTGCTCGGCGGTCTCCGCCAGCAGGCCGGCGGCGGCGTCGCACGAGACGCGCAGGTTCAGCAGGCGCTTGGCCGCCCGGATGGCGTCGGGGCTGCGGGCCGCGATCTCGCGCGCGGTCTGCAGGGCGGCCGCGTGCGGTTCGTCGGCGATGCGCGTCGCGAAGCCGTGGGTCAGCGCCTCCTCGGCCGAGAAGGTACGCGCGGTGTAGGTCAGTTCGCGCACGACGTCCTCGCGCACCAGGTGGCGCATCAGCTGCGTCCAGCCCATGTCGGGCACGAGGCCCCACTTCGTCTCCATGATCGCCAGCCGGGTCTGCGGCGCGACGTAGCGCATGTCGGCGCCCAGCGCCAGTTGCAGCCCGCCGCCGATCGCCACGCCGTGGACCGCCGCGATGACGGGGACCGGCAGCTCGCGCCACTGCAGGACGACGTGCTGCGCCCAGTTGGCGATGCCGTGCGAGCGCTCGGCCAGGTCCGTGAACGGCAGGCGCGTGTCGCCGGCCGAAAGTCCCTGGAGCGCGTCGAAATCCAGCCCCGCGCAGAAGCCGCGTCCGCTGCCGGACAGGACGACGGCGCGCAGGCCGCGGTCGGCACACAGCTGCTCGCCGACCTGCGCGAGGGACCACAGCATGTCCTGGTCGATGGCATTCATCTTGTCCGGCCGGTCGAGCACGACATCCGCGATGCCGTCGGCCACGATGACTTTCACCCGTTGTTCCATGTCGTCGATCTCCAGAGCTAGTCGCCGTGCGTGCTCAGCCATTCGCGCCACGTCAGCGATCCCGTGCGACCCGAGGTCGCGGCGAAGCCCATGCGCCTTGCCTTGGCGTCCGAAAGCCGGAAGCGCAGCACGCGCCGGCGCAGTCCGCGCGCCTCGAGGTAGTCCTGGGCGAGATGCGGGAACGCTTTCGCTTCGGGGCCGCCGATCTCTTCCAGGACGCCGGGCTTGCGCTGCTCGACGCACTCCACGATGCGGGCCGCCACGTCGGCCGTGTCCACCGGCTGCATCGGTGCATCCGGCAGCCACCACCACGGCATCCAGCGAATGCCATGGAGCAGCCGTGCCAGCAGGTAGTAGAAGGGCGCCGCGCTGACGATGGACCACGGCACGTCGGACCCGCGCACCAGCGACTCCGCCTCGAGCTTCACCCGGTTGTAGGGCAGCGGGTTGTCGGGCGCCAGTCCGGCGATCGAGACGAACAGGAACTGGTCGACGGCGGCGCGCCGGCTTTCGCCGAGGAGCCGCCGCGTGCCGTCGATGTCCACGTCCCGCGGAGTCTTGAAGAAGTCGATGGGCCGGACGCCGCCGCGCCGTGCGATGGGCGAAGAAGTGGCGGCATGGACCACCGCGCCGACGCCGGCGAGCGCCTCGCGCAACCCTTCGCCGGTCGCCAGGTCGCCGCGGGCCCATTCGACGCGCGGGTCGTCGCCCGGCGTGCGCGCCAGCACGCGCACCCGCCTGTGCCGGCGCAGCAGCTGTTCCACGATGTCCCGGCCGAGGTGGCCGGTGCCGCCCGTCACCAGGACGGGGGGGCCAAGGTGTGCTTGCTCCATGGGAATGGTGGCCTTGAAGTTCAGAAAATCATATGCAATAATGCGCATATGTCAAGCACAGGGGCACCCTGAATGGCACTGGCCGATGCGATCCTCGTCTGCCTGGCGGAAAAGCCGATGACGGGCTATGAACTGGCGCGCAGCTTCGATGCCTCCATCGGCTTCTTCTGGCGGGCCGACCACCAGCAGATCTACCGCGAACTGGCGCGGTTGCGCGAGCGGGGGCATGCGGTGCCGCAGGAGGTGCCCCAGGCGGGCAAGCCCGACAAGCTGGTCTACACGATCACGCCCGAGGGCCGGGCTGCGCTGCTGGCATGGTCGCGCACGGCCAGCGAATCGCCGACGATCAAGGACGACCTGCTGGTGCGCCTGTATGCGCTGGAACACGTCGATCCGGCGGCGCTGCGCGCCCAGGTCGGCGAGCGGAAGGAATACCACCGTGCCCGACTGGCGCGCTTCGCCGAGATCCTCGACAAGGTGTTTCCGGGCCCTGCCACGAGCCCGCACGACGTCGGCCGCAGACTGGGCCTCTCGCTCGGGCTGCGCTACGAGCGCATGTGGGTCGATTGGTGCGACGAGGCCCTGAAGGCCTTGCCCCGCGAAGCCTCGCGGGCCGCACCGGGCGTCGGGAAGAAGAAGGGCGGCGGGGGCAGGGCGTGAAGCTCAGCTCACCTTGCCGTCCTCGCCCTTGGCCTCGGCCATCGCCTCGGGCTCGAGTTCCTCGGCCTCGCGGTTGTAGTGGATGAACACGCCCCAGCCGGCGAGCAGCACCCCCACCGCGACGATCACCGCGCCGGCATACAGCAGGTCGGCCGGCTCGCTCTGCGCCTTGAAGGCGGCGACCAGGCCCTCGACCGCGAGGGCGACGACCAGCACGACGAGGAAGCGCGACAGGAAGCGCCGCACGCGCGTCGGTCCGCTGATGTGGGCTTCGCGCACCACCTCCTCCTCGGCGATGGTGCGCGAGATCTGCAGCGCGACCACCGCGGAGGCCAGCACGCCGATGGCCTCGATGATGCTGGCGGCGGCGCCGCGGTCCAGTTCGCCGAGGAAGGCGTTCCACCCGATGCGCACCGCGATCACCAGCAGCATCAGCGACGCCACGGCGAACACCGCGGCCATCAGGGCGTGGATGACCGGGAAAAGATCGAGGATGCGTTTCACGCACCGGAGGGTGGCGCGCCGCGGCCGGCGCGTCTGTCAGCAGGCAGGCGGCGCCGGCGACGGCCGGGGCGCCGCCTGCCGGGTGATGGTCATGGCTGCGGCTTCGCGTCCGTGACCAGCGCCGCGTCCACCTCGCGGATGCGGCGCTCCTCATAGTAGCCGCCGTATTCGGTGTAGCGCAGGAAGGGCCGGCCGCACTGCGCGCAGGCCCACACCTCGCAGCGGTTGAAGGGGTGGAAGGCCGGCGCGATGGGGGCGCGGGGCGACCAGTAGCCGGTGCCCTCGGGGTGGTATTCCTCCAGCGTCGGTTCGTCGTACGCCGCATCGCCCGTGGCGCGCAGGCTGCCGACGCGGCGCAGGGCCGATTCGGGGAAGCTGCCGGGGAAGGCCTCCCAGCCGGGACAGACGAGCACGGCGCAGGCCTCGCATGCCCCCGCATCGCCGTGGCGGCGGGCGAGGGCGATCAGTTCTTCGGCGGTCATGCGGCGACTGTCCGGTGGGCGGCGCGGCGCGTCAAGGCGCGCGGCTCCGGCCTCACTTCGCGGGTTCCAGCGACAGCACGGTCAGGTCGCCGTTCACGATGTCGGCGGTGATGTGCACCTTGTCGCCGGCCTTCACGTCCTTGAGCAGGGCCGGGTCCTGGACGCGGAAGACCATGGTCATCGCGCCCATGTTGACGTTGGGGATGTCGCCGTGGCGCAGGGTGATCCGGTTCTGCGCGGCATCGACCTTGCGCACTTCGGCGTCCACCTTGGGCAGGTTGGCGGCCTGCTGCGCGAAAGCCAATGCGGAAAGCAGCGAGAGGGCGAGGGCGGCAACGGTTCTCTTCATCGTTCGGTTCTCCTGAAAGAAGGGTGGCAAGGATTTCAGCGGTAGCTCTGGAACACGCGGGTCCGGCCGCCGGCCAGCACCAGCAGTACGTCGTAGGGGTCGCGGCGCTCGCCGTACACGGCGCCGTCCATGCCGGGCGAACCCACGGGCATGCCGGGCACGGCCAGGCCGATGGCGCCCTGGGGACGCTCGGCCAGCAGGCGCCTGATCTCGCGGGCGGGCACGTGGCCCTCGATGGCGAAGCCGTCGACGAAGGCGGTGTGGCACGAGCCGAGCTTCTGCGGAATGCCGGCGCGGGCGCGGGCGGCGTTGTTGCCCTCGTCGCGCACGCGGGTGGCGAAGCCGTTGGCGTCGAGGTGCTTCACCCAGTCCTGGCAGCAGCCGCAGCTGGGGGCTTTCCAGACCTCGACCATCGGGGCGGCGGCGAAGGCGTGCGGGGCCAGCAGGCCGAGCGGGGTGGCGAGGATCACGAGGCGTCGTTTCATCGGTGGCTCCTTGGCGTCGATCAATGGTGGGAATGGCCGGCGGGCTTGCGCACGCTGGCATCGGTGCCGGGATGGGCGTCGGCGCCGGCCGAGCCGGGGGCGCGGGGCGCCGGCGGTGCATCGGCCACCGGGCGCGCCATCGTGCCGGGCGGGTGCCTGAACCAGCCCGGGTCGCGGTAGTCGCCCGGCGCCTGCCCGCGGCGCACCTTCAGCAGCGTGAACATGCCGCCCATCTCGGCCGCGCCGAAGGGACCCTTGCCTGCCATCATCGGCAGCGTGTTGTCGGGCAGGGGCATCTCCATGCTGCCCATGTCGGCCATGCCCTTGTCGCCCATCACCATGTAGTCGGGCACCAGCTTGCGGATCTTCTCGCCGATGCCCGCATGGTCCACGCCGATCATGGTCGGCACGTCGTGGCCCATCGGGCCCATGGTGTGGTGGCTCTTGTGGCAGTGCAGGGCCCAGTCGCCTTCCTCGTCGGCGATGAACTCGACCTGCCGCATCTGGCCCACCGCGATGTCGGTCGTCACCTCGGGCCAGCGCGCGGCGGGCGGCACGGGGCCGCCGTCGGTGCCGGTCACCTCGAACTCGTGGCCGTGCACGTGGATGGGGTGGTTGGTCATGGTGAGGTTGCCGACGCGGATGCGCACCCGGTCGCCCTGGCGCACGCACAGGTTGTCGATGGCCGGGAACACGCGGCTGTTGAAGGCCCAGGTGTTGAAGTCGGTCATGGTGTTGACCTTGGGCGTGGCGCTGCCGGGCTCGACGTCGAAGCTGCCGAGCAGGAAGCAGAAGTCGCGCTGCACGCGGGCGATGCGCGGGTCGGCGCGGTCCTTCGGATGCGTGACCCAGAAGCCCATCATGCCCATCGCCATCTGCACCATCTCGTCGGCATGCGGGTGGTACATGAAGGTGCCGGGCCGGCGCGCGGTGAACTCGTACACGAAGGTCTTGCCCGGCGGGATGTGCGGCTGCGTGATGCCGCCGACGCCGTCCATGCCGTTGGGCAGGCGCTGGCCGTGCCAGTGCACGGTGGTGTGCTCGGGCAGGCGGTTGGTCACGAAGATGCGCACGCGGTCGCCCTCGACCACCTCGATGGTGGGGCCGGGGCTCTGGCCGTTGTAGCCCCACATGTTGACCTTGAAGCCGGGCGCCATCTCGCGCACCACGGGCTCGGCGACGAGATGGAATTCCTTGACACCGGCCTTCATGCGCCAGGGCAGCGTCCAGCCGTTGAGGGTGACGACCGGGTCGTAGGGCCGGCCGTTGGGCGGCGCCAGCGGCGCGGCGGTGGCGGCGGAGGACTGCGAGGCGGCCTCGGGCACGGCGGCCAGCGCGACGCGGCTGACGGCGGTGGCGGTGGCGGCGGCGCCGGCCAGCGCGCCGGAGAAGAAGTGGCGGCGGTCCATCAGTGGCCTCCCTCGTTCGCGGCGGCCATCGCGGGGCCGGCATCGCCCTGCAGCGCCGAGAGGCCCGCCGGTGAGCTGCCTGTCAGCGCCATCTGCAGATCCACGTCGGCCAGCCAGAAGTCGCGCTGCGCCTGCATGGCGGCGTTGACGGCGAGCATGCTGGCGCGCGTCTCGGCCAGCAGCTCCCACACGCTGGAGACCATCGCGTTGTAGCGCAGCACCATCTCGTCGTTGACCTTCTGGCGCAGCGGCAGCACCTCGCTCTGGTAGCGGCGCGCCACCTGCCAGGCGTGGCGGCGCGCGGCCTCGGCCTCGCGTGACTCGCTGGCGGCGGCCAGGGCCACGGTGCGCACGCGGGCCGCGGATTGCAGGTACAGCGCCTCGGCCCGGGCGTTGCGCGACTGGCCCCAGTCGAAGAGGGGGATCGGCACGTCCAGCTCCCAGCCGCGCTGGGTGCTGCGGCCGCGGTCGGCGTCGTTGGCGAAGGTGGTGTTGCGCGCGATGCCGAGGTCGATGCCGTTGACGATGCGGGTGGCGTGGGTCAGGCCCAGCGCGTCGGCGGTGGCGGCGCTGCCGGCGCGGGCGGCGCGCAGGTCCAGCCGGTCGCGCAGCGCCTGGGCCTGCAGGTCACCGGGCTCGGGCAGCGCGGCGGGCAGGTCCGGCAGGCGGTCGGGCAGCTGCAGCTTGGCGGCCTGCGCGGCGTCCAGGCCCAGCAGGCGCACGAGCTGCTCGCGCGACGCGGTGGCGGCCTGCTCGGCGCGGGCCAACTGCGCGGCGGCGTCGGCGTGCAGCAGCTGCTCGCGGGCGGCCTGCAGCGCGTTCCAGTTGCCCACGCGCTGCATGCGCTCGGCCAGCTGGGCGCCGGCCTCGGCGGCCTCGCGCGCGTCGCGCAGGTAGGCGGCGCCCTGCTGCGCGGCCACGGCGCGCACCCAGGCGCGACGCGTGTCGGCCGCCAGCTGCAGCACCTGCTGCGCGGCGTCGAGCTTGGCCGTCTCGTGCCGCTGGCCGGCCCAGCGCGCCTGCCAGGGCAGGGCGATCAGGCCGACGACGTTGAAGCTGATCAGGCGCTCCAGCTCCAGCTCGCGCCCTTCGCGCAGGCGGCTGAAGGACAGCACCGGGTTGGGCAGGCTGGCCGCCTGCACGCGCTCGGCGTCCGACAGTTGCAGGGTGGCGAAGGCGGCCTGCATGCGCGGGCCATGGGCCAGCGCGATGCGGACGGCGGCCTCGGCGTCCAGCGGCCGGGCGAGCAGGGCCTCGACCTGGGCGGCGGAGGCTTCATCGGGGGCGCGGCGGGCCTGCGCGTCGGCCAGCAGCGGTTGGCCGGCCAGCAGTTGTTGCACGTCCTGCTCGCCGCCGTCGGGCGAGAGGCTGGCGCAGCCGGCGAGCAGCAGCGCCGCGGCGGCAAGCACGGCCAGCGGAGGCCGCGGGAGCATCGGCCGCGCGCGGCGGCGATGCGGTGAGGGGGCGGGGCCCTCGGCGCGATGGCGAGGGTGGTGCGGCGGGCGCCGCTCGGGGCAAGGGTTCAAGGCGACTCTCCTGAGGCGACACATCGGCGCCGCGGCCCGGAGGGGGCTGCAGCGGACGGACTACGGGCAGGACAGTCAGGAAATGGGCGGCTTGTCGGCCAGTTGCGGCGAGGCGCTGGCGAAGCGCTGCGCCGCGGCCGGCGGGCGCGCCTGCGCCGGCACGGCGGCCGGGGGCGCGGCGGTGTCGCCGGTCATCGCCACCGAGTGGCAGAGCTGGCACAGCGAGCACTGCGCGTGGGGGTGCGAGGCGTCGCCTGTTCCCTCGTGGCCGGCGCCGTGCGGCGTGGCCGACGGGCCGGCCGCGTCGTTGTCGCCGGCGGCAGGGTGGCAGTGCTCGGCCGTGGCGGCGGCCGCTGCCGCCTGGGCCGGCAACGGGGCCGACTCCATCGCCATGGCGCCGCCCAGCCAGCCGCGCAGGGGCAGCAGGACGATGGCCAGGACGAGGACGAAGACGCGCACGGGCCGCATTCTAGGAGCGCGTGCGATGTCGGCGGCTCAATGCCCGGCGAAGCGCGGCGGCCTTCGTTCCGCCATGGCGCGCACGCCTTCGCCGAAGTCCTCGGTCGCGAAGTGCTGGCGCTGGACCTCGCGCTCGTGGCGGTTGATGGCCGCCACCTCGTCGGCCAGCCCGCGGCGCAGCGTGGCGCGCGTGGCCTGCACTGCCAGCGGCGCCGACAGCGCGATCTCGGCCGCCAGCGCCAGCGCCTGGACGCGCACCGCCTCCGCCGGCGCGAGCACGTCGGCCAGGCCGATGCGCACGGCTTCCTCGCCGCCGATGCGGCGGCCCGTGTAGAGCAGCAGGCCGGCCGCCTGCGCGCCGACCAGGCGCGGCAGCGTCGCGCTCAGCCCGAAGCCCGGGTGGAAGCCGAGCCGGTTGAAGTTGGCGCTGAAGCGCGCCTCGGCGCAGGTGACGCGGAAATCCGCCGCCACCGCCAGGCCCAGGCCGGCGCCCACGGCCGCGCCGTGCACCGCGGCGACGACCGGCTTGGCGCCGCGGAACAGGCGCATGGCCTGCTCGTACAGCGCGCCGGGGTCGCGCGCGGCGCCGGCGTCGTCGTCGCTGTGGAAGTCGGCGCCGGCGCAGAAGGCGCGGCCCTGGGCGGCCAGCACCACGCAGCGGCAGGCCGGGTCGGCGTCCAGCCGCTCGAGCGTGTCGGCCAGCTCGCGCATCAGCGCGACGTTGACGTGGTTGTAGGGCGGGCGCTGCAGCTCGAGCAGCGCGACGTGGGCATGGCCCGAATCGAGGACGGCGATGGCGTGCTTCATTGGACCTCGATCTTCGCGATGTCGACGTAGCCCTTCCACTTCTCGCGTTCCTCGCGCTCGAAATCGGCGAGCTGCTGCAGGCTGACCCGGGCGGGCGCGAAGGCGAAGCCCTCCAGCTTGCTGCGGATGGGGTCGGTGGTGACGGCCTCGTTGATCAGCGCGTTGAGGCGGCGCTGCGTCTCGGCCGGCGTGGCGGCCGGCACGGCGATGCCGAGGAAGCCGCCGCGGATGGTGAAGCCGGGATACGACTCGGCGATCAGCGGCACGTCCGGGTAGCGCTTCAGGCGTGTGTCGGAATGCGCCGCCAGCGCGCGCAGCTGGCCCGCGGCGACGAAGGAGTCGCCGGCCACAGTGTCGGTGAACACCACCTGGATCTGCCCGCCGATCAGCTCGGACATGGCCTGGCTCACCTGCTTGTAGGGGATGGCGGAGAGCTCGATGCCGGCCTCGTGCGCGAACAGCGCGGCCGTGACCTTGGACGTGGCGTTGAAGTGGCCGTAGTTGATCCCGCCCGGCGCGGCCTTGGCCGCGGCGACGAAGTCCTTCAGCGTCTTCCACGGCGCGTCGGGCCGCACCAGCATGTAGGTGGAGCCGGGGCCGAAGGAGCCGACCAGGCGGAAGTCCCTGCCCGGGTCGTAGGGCAGCTTGTGGAACAGGCTCGGGTTGGCCAGGTGGGTGGAGGTGGTGGCCAGCAGCAGCACCGAGCCGTCGGCCGGCGCGGTGCGCACGGCCTCCACGCCGATGATGCCGTTGCCGCCGGGGCGGTTGTCGACCACCACGGCGCGGCCCGTCTTCCTGGCGAGGAAGTCGGCCAGCATGCGCGCCGAGATGTCGCCCGAGCCGCCGGGGCCGAAGGGGACGATGATCTGGAGGGGCTTGTCCTGCGCGGCCGCGCACAGCGCGGTCCAGGGCAGGGTGGCGGCGGCAGCGAGCAGGCTGCGTCTCTTCATGGCGGTGTGTCTCCTGGTGCTGAAGAAAAGAATGCGGCGTGGCTAGCGCAGGCCGGGGCAGTAGTCCTGCGTGTGTTCGCCGATGCCGGGCGCGCGGTGGCGCACGGCGGGGCGTTCGCCGTCGAAGGAGAGGGGCAGGCCGACGACGCGCAGTTCCACCTCGGGAATCGTCTGCAGGATGCCCAGCGCCTCGGTCTGCGGATCGGCGAGCACCTGGGCGAAGTCCTGGATCGGCGCGCAGGGGATGCCCGCGGCCTCCAGGGCCGCGGTCCATTCCTGCGAGGAGCGCGTGCGGAACACGGCCTCCAGCTCCGGCAGCAGCTCGGCCTTGTGCTCCACCCGCAGCGCGTTGGTGGCGAAGCGGGCGTCGCGCGCCCAGTCCTCGCGGCCGGCCACGCGCGCCAGCTTGGCGAACAGCCGGTCGTTGGCGGCGGCGACCACCACCTCGCCGTCGGCCGTCTGCAGCGCCTGGAAGACCACCACGTTCGGGTTGCCGCTGCGGTGCCGGGCGGGCTGCCTGCCGGTGGCGTGGAAGCCGGCCATCATCACCTGCAGCCAGCCCAGCGCGGTCTCGAACAGCGAGGCGTCGACCACGCAGCCGCGCCCCGTCGCGCCGCGGCGCAGCAGCGCGGCCAGGCAGCCCAGCGCGGCCCAGAGGCCGGTGCCGAGGTCCAGCACCTGCATGCCGACGCGCGCGGGCGGCGCCGTCTCCGGCCCGTTGATGCTGAAGATGCCGGAGAAGGCCTGCACCATCGGCTCGTAGCCCGGCGCCAGGCGGCGCGGCCCCTTGTGGCCGAAGGCCCAGAGCGAGCAGTACACCAGGCGCGGGTTCAGCGCGCGCAGCACCTCGGGCCCCAGGCCCAGCGCCTCCAGCGAGCCGGGCCGCATGTTCTGGACGAACACGTCGGCCTCGCCGGCGAGCTGCCTGAGCAGCGCGACGTGGCCGGCCTGCTTCAGGTCCAGCGCGATGCTCTTCTTGCCGTGGTTCATCGCCTGGAAGGTGGTGGCGGTGCCGCGCCAGAAGGGCGGCCCCCATCCGCGCGCGTCGTCGCCGGTGCCCGGCCGCTCGATCTTGATGACCTCGGCGCCGAGCGAGGCGAGGATCTCGCTCGCGTAGGGGCCGGCGATGTTCTGGCCCACTTCGATGACCTTGATGCCGGCCAGGGGCGCGGCGGCGTTCTCTTCTTTCGGTTCGTGCATGGCGTCGACTAGTTGCCGGTGAAACGGGGCGGGCGCTTCTCCAGGAAATGGCGCACGCCTTCCCGGAAGTCCTCGGTGTGGCGGCAGGCGGCGATCTCGCGGTCGGCGATGCGCGTGGCCTGCCCCAGGGTCTGGTAGCGCGCCTCCATGAGCTGGCGCTTGATGATCCGCACCGAGCGCGGCGAGGTGGCGGCGGCGATGTCGCGCGCGCGCTCGAGCACCGCGTCGAGGAAGCCCTCGGCGGGCAGCAGGTTCGCCAGGCCCATGCGGGCGGCTTCCTCGCCGGTGATGGTGCGGCCGGTGACGAGCAGGTCGGCCGCGTGCATGGGGCCGACCAGGCGCGGCAGCAGCCACGCGATGCCGTGTTCCGCCACCAGGCCGCGGCGTGCGTAGGGCGCGGTCAGCTTCGCGCCGGCCGCCACGTAGCGCAGGTCGCAGTACAGCGCGATGCACAGGCCCACGCCCGCGGCGGCGCCGTTGATCGCCGCGATCAGCGGCTTGCCGAAGGCGCCGAGCGGGCCGTAGCGCTGGTCGATGTCGGCGTCCGAGGGGCTTTCCGTGCGCCCGGGGCCGGCGCCCGCCTGCAGCGCCTCCATGTCCATGCCGGCGCAGAAGGCGCGGCCGGCGCCGGTGATGACGGCGCAGCGCACCTGCGGGTCGCCGTCGGCGCGCGCGAGGCAGGCCTTGAGCCGCGCCTCCAGGGCGGGCGTCCAGGCGTTCATGCGCTCGGGGCGGTGGATCGTCAGCACGGCCACGCCGCGCTCGACCGCATAGATGAGCTGGTCTTCGTGTGCTTCCTGCACGTCGGTGTCTCCTCTGTGGGCCTGCCGCGATGCCGGTGCCGCAGGCTGGCGCCAGTATTCCCGCCGGGCGGCGGTTCGCACAGCCTAGAATTTCGGTCATCGAAATCATGAGCAGGACCGACCCCAAGCCCACGGCTTCGACGCGCGCGCTGACGCAGGCCACGCAGGTCTTCGTGCGCAGCACGGCAGGCAGCCAGTCGCTCGAGCGCGGCCTGCGCCTGCTGCGCGCCTTCCGCCACGGCTCGGGCACGCTCATGAACGCCGAACTGGCGGAGCGCACGGGCCTGCCGCGCCCCACCGTGAGCCGCCTGACGCGCTCCCTGGTGGATGCCGGCTTCCTGGTCTACGACCTCCCGCAGAAGGGCTACCGGCTGGCCCCGGCCTGCCTGAGCCTGGCGCTGGCCTACCGCAGTTCCGAGCCGGTGCTGGAGCGCGCGCTGCCGCTGATGCGCGAGCTCGCGGAGGGCCGGCGCGTCAACGTCGGGCTGGCCGTGGCGGACCAGCTCGACATGGTCTACCTCGACTCGGTGCGCCTGAGCCGGCTCGGCATCTTCCGGCGCCTGCTCCCCGGCTCGCGCATTCCCATCGCGCCCACCTCGCTCGGCTGCGCCTACCTGGCGGGCATGCCGCCGGCGCAGCGCCAGCATCTCCTGGCGCGGCTGAAGCAGGCGCACGGCAAGGGCTGGCCGGCGCAGCAGCGCCACGTCGAGCAGTCGCTGCGCGACGTGCGCAGCCAGGGCTTCTGCCATGCGCAGTGGGCCGCGGGCATGGCGGCCGTCGCCACGCCGCTGCCGGCGCCCGGCGGCGCGCTGTATGCGCTGAACGTGAGCTTTCCCATGGCGGCCTGCGCGGACGAGGACAGCGTGCGCGCGCACGCCGCGCTGCTGCTGGACCTGAAGCGCAAGCTGCTGCGCGCGCTGGGAGAATGAGGGCCCGGAGCCTTCCGCGCCACCTGCCATGACCCGACCCCGAGCACCGCGCACCGAGCGCGAGGTCCGCATCGACCTCGCCGCCGCCTACCGCATGGCCGCGGCCAACGGCTGGGACGACACCATCTACACGCACCTGTCGGCCAGCGTGCCCGGCGAGCCGGGCCACTACCTGATCAACCCCTTCGGCGCCGGCTTCGACGAGATCACGGCCTCCTGCCTGGTGAAGGTGGACGTCGAGGGCCGCGTGGTCGACGGCTCGGGCGCGCGCGTCAACCCGAGCGGCTTCGCCATCCACGGCGCGGTGCATGCGGCGCGGCCGGACGTGGAATGCGTCATCCACCTGCACACGCCCTGGGGCGTGGCGCTGTCGATGCTGCCCGGCGGGCTGCAGCCCACCTCGCAGTGGGCCATGCGCCTCTTCGGCCGGCTGGGCCGCCATGCCTACGAGGGGCTGGCGCTCGGCGCCGCGGAGCAGCAGCGCCTGGTGGCCGGGCTGGGCCTGCTCGATGGCCTGCTGCTGGAGAACCATGGCCCGCTGGTGGTGGGCCGCAGCGTGGCCGAGGCGTGGATGCTGATGCACCTGCTCGAGCGCGCCGCGCAGGCCCAGCTGCGCGCGATGACTGCCGCCGGCGGGCAGGTGCTCGTCGCCCCGCCGGAGCTCGCCGCGCTCACCTACCGCCAGTGGGTGGGCGACGGCAGCGAATGGGACGGCGACCTGGAGTGGCCGGCCCTGCTGCGGCGGCTGGACCGCAGCGCGCCCGGCTACCGCGACTGATCCTCTTTCTTCTTTTTCTTCCCCCTCATCCCCATTCCTGGAGACCCCGCCATGCCCACCATCCGCGTCGAGATGTTCGAAGGCCGCACCGTGGAACAGAAGCGCGCCCTGGCCGCCGCCCTCACCGAGGCCGTCGTGCGCACCCTCGGCGGCTCGGCCGATGCGGTCGACATCCTGTTCTTCGACATCGCCCGCCACGACTGGTCCACCGGCGGCCAGCTCTGGAGCGACCGCGGGCAGCAGCCGCAGCAACAGCAACAGGCGCAGGCCGGCCCCGGCGGCGCCTGAGCGGCCGGCGGGCCTCAGCCGCCCGCGCGCGCCGCGCGCAGCAGCCGCAGCCCGTTGAACACCACCAGCAGGCTGGCGCCCATGTCGGCGAACACGGCCATCCACATGGTCGCGCCGCCCGTCACGGCCAGCACCAGGAACACCGCCTTGATGCCCAGTGCCAGCGCGATGTTCTGCCACAGCACGGCATGCGTGCGGCGCGACAGCCGCACCGTCTCGGCGATGCGACCGGGGTCGTCATTCATGATCACCACGTCGGCCGCCTCCATGGCGATGTCGGTGCCGGCGCCGCCCATCGCGAAGCCGATGTCGGCCTGCGCCAGGGCCGGCGCGTCGTTGATGCCGTCGCCCAGCATCGCGGTCGGGCCGTAGCGCTCGCGCATCTCGCGCACCGCGGCGAGCTTGTCCTCGGGCAGCAGGCCGCCGCGCGCGTCCTCGATGCCGGCCTGCGCGGCGATCGCCTTCGCCGTCGTCGGGTTGTCGCCGGTCAGCATCACCGGCGTGACGCCCAGGTGCCTGAGCGCCTGCACCGCTGCGCGCGAGGCCGGCCGCAGCGTGTCGGCCACCGCGAACACGGCGCGCACGCGCGTCGCGTCGGCCAGCAGGGTGAGCGTGCGGCCCTGCGCCTCGTGCTCGGCCAGCAGCGCTTCGAGTTCCGCGCCGCACTGGCCGCGCTCCTCGATCAGGCGGTGGTTGCCCAGCACGTAGTCCGCGCCGTCGATGCGGCCGCGCACGCCGCGGCCGGCCAGCGCCTCGAAGGCCTCGACCGGGGCGTGTTCGCCCTGCAGGCCCTGCGCGATGGCATGCGACACCGGGTGGTCGGAGCGGCCGGCCAGGCTGGCCGCGATGCGCTGCGCCGCCGGCGCATCGGCCTCGTCGCCCCAGGCCTGCCAGTGCACCAGCACCGGCTTGCCAGCGGTGAGGGTGCCGGTCTTGTCCAGCGCCACCGCCTTCAGGCGGCGCGCGTTCTCCAGGTGCGTGCCGCCCTTGACCAGGATGCCGCGCCGCGCCGCCGCGGTGAGCCCGCTGACCACGGTGACGGGCGTGGAGATCACCAGCGCGCAGGGGCAGGCAATCACCAGCAGCACCAGCGCCTTGTAGATCGCGTCCAGCCAGGCCCAGCCCAGCGCCAGCGGCGGCACCACCGCCACCAGCAGCGCGATGGCGAACACGGCCGGCGTGTAGACCGCGGCGAAGCGCTCGACGAAGCGCTGCGTGGGCGCGCGCGAGGCCTGCGCCTGCTCCACCGCCTCGATGATGCGGTCCAGCGTGGTCTGGCCGGCGGCGGCCGTCACCTGCAGCTGCAGTTCGCCGCCCTGGTTGACGGTGGCCGCGAAGACCGGGTCGCCCGGCGCCTTGTCCACCGGGATGCTCTCGCCGGTGACGCTGGCCTGGTCGACCGTGCTGCGGCCGGCGCTCACGGTGCCGTCCAGCGGGATGCGCTCGCCGGGCCGCACGCGCACCGTGTCGCCCACCGCCACGGCGCGCGCCGCGACGCGCTGCCAGCGTCCGTCGGCCTGGCGCACCTCGGCCTCGTCCGGCGCCAGCGCCATCAGCCCGGCGATGGCGTTGCGGGCGCGGTCGGCGGCCTTGTGCTCGATGAACTCGGCCAGCGCGTACAGCGCCATCACCATCGCCGCCTCGGGCCACTGGCCGATGAGGAAGGCGCCGGTCACCGCCACCGCCATCAGCGCATCGATGCCCAGGCGCCCGCGCAGCAGCGAGCGCAGGCCGCTCCTGTAGATGCCGGTGCCGGCCAGTGCGATGGCGACCGCCGCCAGCACCATGCCGAGGGCGCGCCAGGCGCCGGTGTCGGGCAGCAGCAGGTGGCTCAGCTCGGCACCCAGCGCGACGGCGAGCGCCGCGGCGATGCGCGGCCAGCCGGGCAGCGGGCCGTGGTCGTGGCCGTCGCCGGCTTCCGGGGCGGCATGCGCGTGCCCGTCGTCGCCGTGCGCGTGGTGCTCGTGCGCAGGGGCGTGCCGCGGGCGCAGCGTCACCGGCGTGCCGCAGCAGCCGTCGCCGCAGGCGGCATCGGCGGGCGTCTCGGCAGCGGCGAGGGGAGGAAGCGTGGTGGACGATGGGAGGCGGGCGGACATTGGCGGCGTTGCGGTTTTTCCGTGTTGTGACAGCATTGGAAAGGTTGAAGTCACTTCAAGGTCAAGCCATGGTCCAGGCAAACCCGCCCTCCGCGCAGGGCTACCGCATCGGCGAGGCCGCTGCCGCCAGCGGCGTCAGCGCCGCCAACATCCGCTGGTACGAGAAGCAGGGCCTGATCGCGCCGCAGGGCCGCAGCGACAACAGCTACCGCGTCTACAGCGCGGCCGATGTGCACACGCTGCGCTTCATCCGCCTGTGCCGGGCGATGGACATGTCGCTGGACGAGGTGCGCACGCTGCTGGCGCTGGACCTGCGCAGCAAGGCCGACTGCGCCGCCGCCTGCGTGGCGCTGGACGCGCACCTGGGCCACGTGCGCGAGCGCCTGCGCGAGCTGCGGGCGCTGGAGAAGGACCTGCTGGCCCTGCGCGACTGCTGCGACGGCAGCGACCCGCAGTGCCACATCATCGAGACGCTGCATGCGCGCGCCGACGCGCCGCTGCCGCGGGGCGAGCGCGGCACGCCGGCCACGCGGCACGTGTAGGCCGCGTCAGGCCCCGCCGTCCGCGAAGCACTCCGCCACCAGCCCGCGCAGCCACTGGTTGGCCGGGTCGCGGTGCACCCGCGCGTGCCAGATCATGTGGATGGCGATCTCGGGCAGGTTGGCCGGGTGCGGCAGGGCGACCAGGCCGAAGGGCCCGGTCACGCGCTGCGCCAGGCGGTGCGGCACGGTGGCGATCAGGTCGGTGCCGTGCAGGATGTGGCCCACGGCGACGAAGTGCGGCACCGTCAGCCGCACCTGCCGCTCGATGCCGCTGCGCGCCAGCACCTCCTCGACGATGCCGTGGCCGGTGCCGGGCGAGACCACGGCCAGGTGCTGCGCGGCGCGGAACTCGCGCAGCCCGAAGCGCCCCCGCGCCAGCGGATGGCCCTCGCGCATCAGGCACACGTAGCGCTGCGTGAACAGGCGCCGCTGGAAGAAGCCGGCCTGCAGCTGCGGCAGCAGGCCCAGCGCCAGGTCGACCGCGCCGGCCTCCATCTCGGCCTTGAGCGGCTGCGCGGCGCCGCGCGCCGTGGTCAGCGTCACGCCGGGCGCGCGGTGGGCGAGGGCGTCCATCAGCGTGGGCAGGAAGTAGATCTCGCCGATGTCGCTCATGCCGAGCGAGAAGGCGCGCGTGCTGCTCGACGGATCGAACTCCGAGCGCTGCGTTACCGCGCCCTGCAGCAGCGCCAGCGCGGCGGCCACCGGCTCGGCCAGCTGCTCCGCCAGCGGCGTGGGCTCCATGCCGCGCGGGGTGCGCAGGAACAGCTCGTCGCCGAAGCTGCGGCGCAGGCGCGCCAGCGCGTTGCTCACCGCCGGCTGGCTCAGGCCCAGCGTGTCGGCCACGGCCGAGACGCGGCGCTCGACCATGAGCTGGTGGAAGACCACCAGCAGGTTGAGGTCCATGTCCTGCAGGTCCATGCGCGATATTGACGACGGTGATGGAGCGTATTCACGAGATTCTATTGGTGGATAGCGGCGCAGCGCCGATCATCGGTGGCACCCAAGAAAACGCCGGGCCGCTTCCGAAGTTTTCTTGTCCCCCTCGGGGGCGGGCTGGGCGCAGCCCGGCCCTGGGGGCACCAACTACAGGAGACAGCCACGATGAACCCCACCGCCGAAGCGGTGCCCCTGCGCTGGGAAGGCGGGGGCACGAGCCGCATCCCCTTCGCCGCCTACACCGACGAACAGCGCCACCGCGAGGAGCTGGAGCGCTTCTTCTACCGCGGCCACTGGTGCTACGTCGGCCTGGAGGCCGAGATCCCGAACCCTGGCGACTTCAAGCGCACGGCCGTGGGCGAGCGCTCGGTCATCCTGACGCGCGCCGCCGACGGGCAGATCCACGTGCTGGAGAACGTCTGCGCGCACCGCGGCATGGCCTTCTGCCGCGAGCGCCACGGCAACCGCAAGAGCTTCACCTGCCCCTACCACCAGTGGAACTACAACCTGGCGGGCAAGCTGCTGGGCGTGCCTTTCCGCCGCGGCGTGCGGGGGGAAGACGGCGAGATGCAGGGCGGCATGCCGGAGGACTTCAAGACCGACGAGCACGGCCTGACCAAGCTGAAGGTCGCCACGCGCGGCGGCGTGGTGTTCGCCAGCTTCGACCATGACGTCGAGTCGCTGGAGGACTTCATGGGCCCGGCCATCCTGAAGTGGTTCGACCGCCTCTTCAACGGCCGCCGGCTGAAGATCCTGGGCTACAACCGCCAGCGCATCCCCGGCAACTGGAAGCTGATGCAGGAGAACATCAAGGACCCGTACCACCCGGGCCTGCTGCACACCTGGTTCGTCACCTTCGGGCTCTGGCGCGCCGACAACAAGTCGCAGCTGGTGATGGACGCGCACCACCGCCACGCCGCCATGATCTCCACCCGCGGCGCGCAGGGGCAGGCGGGGCAGGCGACGACGCAGGTGTCCAGCTTCAAGGAGAGCATGAAGCTGGAGGACGCGCGCTTCCTCGACATCGTGCCGGAGGCGTGGTGGGGCGGGCCGACGGCGGTGATGACCACGCTGTTCCCCAGCGTGATCCTGCAGCAGCAGGTCAACAGCGTCTCGACGCGCCACATCCAGCCCGACGGGCACGGCGCCTTCTTCTTCGAGTGGACGCACTTCGCCTTCGAGGACGACGGCGAGGAGATGCTGCAGCGCCGCCTGCGCCAGGCCAACCTGTTCGGGCCGGCCGGCTTCGTCTCGGCCGACGACGGCGAGGTGATCGAGCTGTCGCAGCAGGGCTTCGAGACCAAGCCCTGGCACCGCACGCTGGCCGAGCTGGGCGGGCGCACGGCCGAGGACACCGACCACATGGTCACCGAGACGCTGATCCGCGGCATGTACGAGTACTGGCGCAAGGTGATGGAGCGTTGACCATGCTGAATTTCGAAGAGTTCTTCGAGCTGACGCAGCTCTACGCGCGCTATGCCTCGGCGCTCGACGCGGCCGACTGGGACGCCTGGCCCGAGTTCTTCACCGACGAGTGCAGCTACCGCCTGCAGCCGCGCGAGAACCACGAGCGCGGCTTTCCGCTGGCGACGCTGTCCTTCGAGAGCAAGGCGATGCTGCGCGATCGCGTCTACGGCATCCGCGAGACGCTCTACCACGACCCGTACTACCAGCGCCACGTCGTCGGCGCGCCGCTGGTGCGCAAGGTGGAAGACGGCCGCATCCACTGCGAGGCCAACTACGCGGTGCTGCGCACCAAGCTCTCGCAGCTGACGACGGTGTTCAACGTCGGCCGCACCCTCGACGAGGTGGTGCGCACGCCGCAGGGCCTGAGGTTCGCGGCGCGCCTCGTGGTCTACGACAGCGAGATGATCCCCAACTCCATCATCTACCCGATATGAGCGATACAGGCACCGAACCCGACCCGCACGGCCCGCCGCTGCGGCGCTTCCTCGACCCGGACTACCGGCCGCTGTGCAGCTCGCTGGCCGAGGTGCGCGAGCGCATCGACGCGCTGGACGACCGCATCGTCGCGCTGCTGGCCGAGCGCGGCCGCTGCGTGCGCGACGCGGCCCGCTTCAAGCGCGACGCCTTCCAGGTGTCGGCGCCGCAGCGCCAGCAGCAGGTGTTCGACAAGGTGCGCCGGCTGGCCGAGGCGCACGGCGCCTACCCCGAGGTGGTGGACGCCTGCTACCGCGCGATGGTGGCCGGCTTCATCGCGCGCGAGCAGCAGGACCATGCGCAGATGGCGCCAGTAGAGGAGGGCAAGGCATGATGCTTCGACGCTTCGTCCTCGCGGCGGCCGGCGCGCTGGCCGCCGCCGCATCCGCGCAGGCGCAGGACTGGCCGCAGCGCCCGGTACGCATCGTCGTGCCCTTCGCCGCCGGCTCCTCGCCCGACATCCTGGCGCGCATCGTCAACGACCGCCTGTCGCCGCGCCTGGGCCAGCCGCTGATCGTGGAGAACAAGCCCGGCGCCGGCGGCAACGCGGGCACCGACTACGTGGCCAAGGCCGCGCCGGACGGGCAGACCTTCCTGCTCTCGGTCAACGCGCCGCTGGTCTACAACACGGTGCTCTACCGCAACCTGCCCTACGACCCCTTCCGCGACCTGGTGCCCGTCTCGCTGGCGGCCACCACGCCGAACGTCTGCGCGGCCAGCGCGCAGTCGGGCATCGACTCGGTCAAGGGCTGGCTCGACGCGCTGCGGCGCAACCCGGGCAAGTACAACTTCGCCTCCACCGGCAACGGCTCGATCTCGCACCTGGGGGTGGAACTGGTCAAGGCCAGGACGCAGTCCTTCGCGGTGCACATCCCGTACGCCTCGTCGGCGCAGGCCGTGACGGCGCTGGTGCAGGGCGACGTGCAGTTCGCCTGCCTGCCGCCGGTGACGGTGATGCCGCAGGTCAAGGCGGGCAAGCTCAAGGCGCTGGCCGTCACCTCGGCCGAGCGCTCGGCGCTGCTGCCCGAACTGCCGACGCTGCGCGAATCGGGCCTGCCCGACATCCAGGCGGTGCCGTGGTTCGCCTACATGGCGCCCAAGGGCACGCCGCAGCCGGTGGTCGACCGCATGAGCCGCGAGATCGCCGCCGTGCTGGCCGAGCCCGAGACGCGGCAGAAGCTGCTGACGGCGTACTTCGATCCGGTCGGCAGCACGCCGCCGCAACTCGCCGCCTTCATGCGCGAGGAACTGCAGCGCTGGAAGCCGGTGATCGAGCGCGCGGGCCTGAAGCCGGACTGACGGCTTCTCAGGCCGCGGCGGGCGCGCCGTCGTGCCGCTCGAGGAAGGCGGCGATCAGCCCCGCCACGCGCGGCGGGTCCTCGCGCTGCGGCACGTGGCCGATGCCCTGCAGCAGCTCCACCTGCACGGGGCCCGCGCAGCCCTGGCCGATCAGCGTGGCGTGGCGGGTGGTGCCGTACTCGTCCTCTTCGCCGTGGATGGCCAGCGCCGGCACGCGCACCTGCGGCAGCAGCGGCACCAGCGTCCAGTCGGCGAAGGGCGGCGAGAGCCAGGTGTCGGTCCAGGCGTGCAGCACCCACCCGGCCTTGTCGCCGTGGTATTTCGCCAGGCGCTCCAGCTGCTGCGGGTCCTCGAACTGCTCGCGCGCGGCGCGGATGCCCTCCAGCGTGCGGTCCTCGGCGAAGACCTGCGCGGCGATGGTGACCAGCGCCCGGCAGCGCGTGGGCTGCGCGGCCGCCGCGCAGACCGACATGCCGCCGCCCACGCTGTGGCCGAGGGCGACATACGTGTCCAGCCCGAGCTGCTCGCACAGGGCCGGCAGGACCAGGCTCGCCTCCTCGGCCACGAAGCCCGGCGAGGGCAGGTCGGGCCGCGGGTCGGAGCGGCCGAAGCCCCAGCGGTCGTAGGCGATCACGCGCCGGCCCGTGGCCTGGCTCAGCAGCGCCGGGAAGTCGCGCCACAGCGCCACGCAGCCCAGCGAGTCGTGGAGCATGAGGATCGGGGCCGCGCCGGCGGCCGGGGCCGGCTCCCAGGTGCGGGTGAACAGGCGCCCCTGCGGCAGCGCGACCCACCGGTCGTGCACCGCGGGCGCCGGGGTGGCGGGTGTGGCGGTCATGGGTTCAGAGTTGCGTGCGCGCCTTGTCGATCCACAGCTGCAGGCTGTCGAGCAGGTCCTTCTGGCTGAAGGAGCAGCTCTCCTCGCTGAAGAGGGCGCTGGATTCGAGGCGGTCGAGCAGGTTCAGCAGCACCTCGGCATAGCGCGGCGGCAGCGCCGCGTGCAGGGGCCGCGCGTTGCGGGCGGTGTCGCACAGGCGGCCGACGGCGCTGCCGTCCCGGCGCGCCTCGTCCAGCCGCTGGGCGATGGCGGCGAGCTGGTCGGCGGGCGCGCTCAATTCTTCAGCCCCCGCGGCAGCTTCAGGCCGCGCTCGCGCATCAGCGCGCGCAGCACGTCGGGCTCGTCGGTGATGAGGCCGTCCACGCCCAGGTCCATCAGGCGCGCCATGTCCTCGCGGCGGTTCACCGTCCAGGGCAGCACGGCCTGGCCCAGCGCATGGGCCTCGGCCACCTGGGCGGCGCCCAGGTCGGCGAAGGCGGGCGACCAGATCACCGGGCCGCTGCCGCCGGCGGCGGCCGCCTGCACCAGGCGCGGCGCCGAGCCGAAGTCCTCCACCCGCAGGCCGTTCGTCCAGCGCGGATCGCGCAGCGTGCGCGGGCTGGTGAGGAAGGCGCGCGACTGCGCCGGCGCCTCGCGGCCCACCAGCGCCAGCGTGCGCCAGTCGAAGCTCTGGATCGTCACGCGCGGCGCCGTGCCGGCGCGCTGCACCTCGGCCAGGATGGCGCGCACCATCGGCTCCGGCGCGGCGGTGGTGCCGGGCTGGGCGGGGTCGGTCTTGGTCTCGATGTTGAAGCGCAGGTCGGCGGCGGCCACGCCGCGGGTGAAGTCGAACAGCTGCGCCAGCGTCGGGATGCGCTGGCCGTCGCGCGGCGCCTGGCGCGGGAACTGCTGGCCGTACTTGGTCGCCGGGTTGGTGCGGCCGACGTCGTAGGCCTGCAGCTGGGCCAGCGTCAGCGTGTGGATCGCCGGGCCGGCGGCGGCCAGCCAGCGGCCCTGGGCGTCGCGCGTGTGGTCGGGGTTGAGGGCGGCATCGTGCGAGACCACGGGCACGCCGTCGGCGGTGAGGGCGATGTCCAGCTCCAGCGTGGTCACGCCGATCTCCAGCGCGCGCTCGAAGGCGGCCAGCGTGTTCTCGGGCGAGAGGCCGCGGCCGCCGCGGTGGGCCTGCAGGTCGAAGCCGGCGGTGGCGGCACGCGGCGGCGCCGCGGTGCCGGCGCAGGCCGGCAGCAGGGCGGGCGCCAGGAGCGCCGGGGCGAAAAGGACGGTTCGGCGGGGCAGCGTCATGCCGGGCATTGTGCCGCCCGGCCGCCGCCTCACTCCGCCGTGCCCGTGGTGCGGCGGCCGCCCGCCTGCCATGCCGGCGGCGGCGCGGCGCCCGTCAGGGCGATGTCGGAGAAGTACGCCAGCCCGTGGGCCTGCGTGTTGTCGGCGTCGGCCGAGACCACCACGGCCGCCACGTCGGGCGCCAGGGCGCCGGCCTCGGCACCGAAGGCGCGGCGGTAGTCGGCCAGCAGCGGGCGCCGCTCGGCCCGCCAGCCGTCGGCCGACGGCGCGCTGCCGGAGGCCAGCACCATCATCCGCATGCGGTCGGTGAAGGCATTGGCCAGCACGGTGCCCGGGGCCTCGTGCGCGTCCCACACGTAGCACAGCGCCTCGCTCGGCACCGCCTCGCCGGACAGCCGGCGCGCCAGCGCCAGCCGCGTGCGCTCCATCAGCGACAGGCGTTCGGCGGGGTAGTCGAAGAACACGCACAGCTTGGCCGCGCCGTCGTCGCCGGCGCGCGTGTGCAGGTCGGCGCCTTCGACGAAGCGGTCGACCCGCCAGCGCCAGGCCAGCGCCGCGGCGGCGTCCAGCGGCAGCCGCACGCGGTGGGCCAGCAGGCCGTAGGAGGCGTCGGCCTGCACGCGCAGCACGCGGGCGCCGTCGAGGTCCACCACGTCGAAGCGGGTGGGCTGCTTGTGGGGCAGGGTGGTGAAGTGCCAGGGCGCGGGCGGCGCGCCGGCCGCGGCGGCGGTGAAGGGCACCAGCGCGTGCGGCTCGTCGGCCGGCTGCGCGGGCGCCAGGACGGCCAGCGCCATCGCGAGCGCGGCGGCGCCGCGCATCAGGGCGCGGCGGAAGGGGCGGGCGGCGCGTGGCGGGGTCATGGCGGGCGGGCGGTTCGGCGGCGCGGCCCCAGTGTGCCGCAACGCCGGGCCGCGTGCGGCCGGCGGCGTACCCCGTTCAGCGCAGCTGCACCTTGATGCCGTCGGCCAGCACGGTGATGTCGCCGATCTCGTAGGTCTTGCGGCCCACGGTCAGTTCCTCCGGCCTGAAGGTGTGCAGCGGCTGGCCCTGCAGGGCCTCCTGCGCCACGGCGGCGCCGACGCGCTGCAGGCGCACCGCGTCGTTGCCGCGCAGGCCGTCGAGTTCCACCCAGTCGGCGCGCGGCTGGTCCAGGCGCAGGGCCAGCGCCGGCGCGTCGTAGCGCAGCGCGCTGCTCAGGCCGAGCCAGCCGCTCACGCTGCCCGGGTCGAGGAAGGGGCTGGCGATGAGCAGGCGCATCGTCAGGGCGGCGCGGTTGGCGGCCGAGTCCAGGGCCAGGCGCGGGTCGGACATCTGCACGGTGAACAGGCCGCCGTAGCCCTGCTGCAGCGGGAAGCGGCGGCGCACCTGGGCCTCCAGCTCGGCGCGCGAGGCGGTGTATTCGCTGGTGAAGAAGTTGAAGCCGGCGCGGGCGGGCAGGGCGAGGGCGGCCGCGGCGCCGGCCAGGCCGGCCAGCAGCATGCGGCGGCGCGGGAGAAGGGGGGCGGAACGGGCGGCGAGCGGCATGGCCGCTTCGATTGTGCGGCCCGGGCGCGGTTCCCGGCGAAGCGGCGCATCCGGGAGGGCCCCCGGTCCCCCTTAGTCGTGCAGCGATGAAAGGAACTGTTTCAACTCCGGCGTCTTCGGGCTGCCGAACAGCTCCGCCGGCGGCCCCATCTCGTGCACGCGGCCCTGGTGCATGAAGATCACCCGGTCGCTCACCTTGCGCGCGAAGTTCATCTCGTGCGTGACCATCAGCAGCGTCATGCCCTCGTCGGCCAGCGACTCGACCACGCGCAGCACCTCGCCGACCAGTTCCGGGTCGAGCGCGGAGGTGATCTCGTCGCACAGCAGCACGGCCGGCTCCATCGCCAGCGCGCGGGCGATGGCCACGCGCTGCTGCTGCCCGCCCGAGAGCTGGTCGGGCATGGCGTCGAACTTCTCGGCCAGGCCGACGCGCGCCAGCAGCTTCCTGGCCTGCGCCTCGGCCTCGGGCCTGGCGCGCTTCTTCACCAGCGTGGGCGCCAGCATCACGTTGCGGCCGACCGTCAGGTGCGGGAAGAGGTTGAAGCTCTGGAAGATCATGCCCACGCGCTGGCGCAGCTCGCGCATGGCGGCGGCGCTCTCGTGCAGCAGCGGCTTGGCGTCCACGGTGAGCGCGCCTTCCTGGAACTCCTCCAGCCCGTTGATGCAGCGCAGCAGCGTGCTCTTGCCCGAGCCGCTCTTGCCGATGATGGCGATGACCTCGCCGCGCAGCACCTCCAGGTCGATGCCCTTGAGCACCTGGTTCGCGCCGTAGGACTTCTTCAGCGCGGTGATGCGGACGATGGGCGCACCGGGCGCCACGTGGGACGGTGCATCAAGGACGGCTGCCACGGGTCTTCCTTTCGAGGTGCCTGGCATAGAGGCTGACGGGGAAGCACAGCGCGAAGTACATCAGCGCCACGCAGGCGAACACGGTGAAGGGCCGGAAGGTGACGTTGGCGATCATGCTGCCGGCCTTGGTCACCTCGACGAAGCCGATCACCGAGGCCAGCGCCGTGCCCTTGATGACCTGCACCAGGAAGCCGACGGTGGGCGCGATGGCGATCTTCACCGCCTGCGGCAGGATGACGTGGCGCAATTGCTCGCCGAAGCTCAGGGCCAGGCTGCCCGAGGCCTCCCACTGCCCCTTGGGGATGGCGGCCACGCAGCCGCGCCAGATCTCGGTGAGGAAGGCGCTGGTGTAGAGCGTCAGCGCCACGGCGGCGGCCGTCCAGGCCGACACCTCGATGCCCAGCAGCGCCAGCCCGAAGTACGACAGGAAGAGCTGCATCAGCAGCGGCGTGCCCTGGAAGAGCTGCACGTAGCCGGCGATGAGCCGTTCCGCCAGCCGGCCGCCGCGCAGCCGCAGCGCCAGCAGCAGCGCGCCGACCAGGCCGCCGCCGACGAAGGCGATCAGCGAGAGCACCACCGTCCAGCGCAGCGCCAGCAGCAGGTTGCGCAGGATGTCCCAGAGGGTGAATTCCGTCATGCCGCGCTCACCGGCCGAAGAAGAAGCGGGGCCCGGCCCAGTCGAACAGGCGCCGCACGCCGACGGCCAGCAGCAGGTAGACCAGCGTGGCGACGATGAAGGACTCGAAGGCGCGGAAGTTGCGGCTCTGGATCAGGTTGGCGGCGTAGCTCAGGTCTTCCACCGAGATCTGGCTGCACACGGCCGAGCCCAGCATCACGATGATGATCTGGCTGACCATCGCCGGCCACACCTTCTTCATCGCCGGCGGCAGCACCACGCGCAGGAAGACCTGCGCGCGGTTCAGCGCCAGGCTCACGGCCGCCTCGACCTGCCCCTTGGGCGTGGCCTCGATGCCGGCGCGGACGATCTCGGTGGCGTAGGCGCCCAGGTTGAGCACCATCGCGATGATCGAGGCCGCCTCGGGCGTGAGCTTCACCCCCGCGGCCGGCAGGCCGAAGAAGATGAAGAACAGCTGGACGATGAAGGGCGTGTTGCGGATCAGCTCGACGTACGTGCCGACGAGCCACTTCAGCCAGCCGGGGCCCCAGGCGCGCGCCCACGCGCAGGCCACGCCCACCGCCATGCCGAGCACGGTGGCGATGGCCGTCAGCCCGAGCGTCCAGGCCACGCCCTTGAGCAGCAGGGGCCATTCCGCGAGGACGGCCCGGAAGTCGAAGTCCATCAGACCGGCAGGTCGCCGGCCGGCTTGCCGAGCCACTGCTTCGACAGCTTGTCCAGCGTGCCGTCCTTGCGGGCCGCGGCGATGATCTCGTTGACCCTGGCCTTCAGCGCTTCCTCGCCCTTGGCGATGCCGACGAAGCAGGGGCTGTCCTTGAGCAGCAGCTTGTATTCGGTGTTGATCTGCGGGTTCTTGCGGATCATCTCGGCCGCCACCGCGCCGCTCATCGCGATCACCTGCGTCTGGCCAGCCACGTAGGCGGCCACGGTGGCGTTGTTGTCCTCGAAGCGGCGGTAGTCCACGCCGGGCGGCGCCACCTTGTTCAGCTCCTGGTCCTCCATCGCGCCGCGCGTCACGGCCACCGACTTGCCGACCAGGTCCTTGAAGTCCTTCACCAGCATCGTCTTCCTGGCGAACACGCCCTGGAAGAAGGGCGCGTAGGCCGAGGAGAAGTCGATCACCTTCTCGCGCTCGGGGTTCTTGCCCAGCGTGGAGATCACCAGGTCGGCCTTCTTCGTCTGCAGGTAGGGGATGCGGTTGGCGCTGGTCACCGGCACCAGCTCCAGCTTCACGCCCATGCGGCTGGCGATCAGCTTCGCCGCGTCGATGTCCAGCCCCTGCGGCGCCATGTCGGTGCCGACGAAGCCGTAAGGCGGGTAGTCGGTCGGGATGGCGACCTTCAGCGTCTTCGACTTCATGATGTTGTCGAGCGCGTTCTGCGCCTGGGCCGCGCCGGCGGCGGCCAGCGCGGCGGCGGCCAGCAGGCCGGCGGCGAACAGGCGATGGGGGTTCTTCATGGCAAGGCTCCGGGGTCGTTGGATGTATCGTCGCCAGGGAAGCACGAGCCGTGCCATCCGCCGCCCGGGGCGGCGCCTTGTCGCCAGCGTGGCAGCGGGCCGCGGCCGCCCGCGGCGATGATCCGCGGCTTCGCCCCCATCCTTCCAACCCCCCCGGGAGACACCGCTTGAAAACCCGCATCACCGAGCTCTTCGGCATCCAGCACCCCATCATCCAGGGCGGCATGCACCACGTGGGCTATGCCGAGCTGGCCTCGGCCGTCTCCAACGCCGGCGGCCTGGGCATCATCACCGGCCTGACGCAGAAGACGCCCGAGCTGCTCGCCAGGGAGATCGCGCGCTGCCGCGAGATGACGGACAAGCCCTTCGGCGTCAACCTGACCTTCCTGCCCACCTTCGCCAAGCCGCCGTACCCCGAGTACATCGCCGCCATCATCGAGGGCGGCGTCAAGGCGGTGGAAACCGCCGGCCGCAGCCCCGAGGAGCACATGCCGCAGCTCAAGGCCGCCGGCATCAAGGTGATCCACAAGTGCACCTCGGTGCGCCACTCGCTCAAGGCCGAGCGCATCGGCTGCGACGCGGTGAGCGTCGATGGCTTCGAGTGCGGCGGCCACCCCGGCGAGGACGACGTGCCCAACTTCATCCTGCTGCCGCGCGCCGCCGAGGAGCTGAAGATTCCCTTCGTCGCCTCCGGCGGCATGGCCGACGGCCGCAGCCTGGTGGCGGCGCTGGCGCTGGGCGCCGAGGGCATGAACATGGGCACCCGCTTCATCGCCACGAAAGAGGCGCCGGTGCACGAGAACGTCAAGCAGGCGATCGTCGCCGCCTCTGAACTGGACACGCGCCTGATCATGCGCGGCCTGCGCAACACCGAGCGCGTGCTGAGCAACGCCGGCGTCGAGCGCCTGCTGGAGATCGAGCGCGAGAAGGGCGCCAGCCTGAAGATCGAGGACATCTTCGAGCAGGTGGCCGGCATCTACCCCAAGGTGATGGGCGAGGGCCACATGGAAGCCGGCGCCTGGAGCTGCGGCATGGTGGCCGGCCTGATCCGCGACGTGCCCACCGTCAGGGAGCTGGTGGACCGCATCATGGCCGAGGCCGAGACGATCATCCGCCGCCGGCTCGAGGGCTTCCTCGGCTGAGGGCGGGGCCGCCCCGCGGGGCGGCGGCCGTCGCCCAGGTGACGGCGGCGGGGCTTCCCCGCATGCGGCGGGGCGCGCGCTCGGCGTACGCTCGCTGTCTTCACGGAGACAGCCCGCATGCCGACGACCCCCGCACCGATGCAAGAACGTCCTCATTTCCGCTTCTGGCCCAAGCGCCTGCCGCACCAGATCACGCCGCCCGCCGTCTCGCTGTGGCACAACCTCAAGACCGCCGCCGAGCGCTACCCCGACAAGCCGGCCCTGGTCTTCTTCGACCGGGTGACCACCTACCGCGAGCTGGCGGCCCAGGTCGACGCGCTGGCCGGCGCACTGCATGCGCTGGGCGTGCGGCGCGGCGACCGCGTGGTGCTCGACATGCAGAACACGCCGCAGCTGGTGGTCGCGCATTTCGCCATCCTGCGCGCCAACGCCGTGGTGGTGCCGGTCAACCCGATGAACCGGGCCGAGGAGCTGAAGCACTACATCAGCGACCCGGACGCCAAGATCGCCATCACCACCGGCGACCTGGCCCCCGAGCTGGCCAAGGCCAGCAACGCGCTGCCGCCCGGCGAGCGCCTGGCGCACCTGGTGGTCAGCCAGTTCACCGATGCCTTCGACCCCGCCGCGGCCGACACGCCGGCGATGGCCGCCGCCTGGCGCGACTGGCTGCTGACCCAGCGGCCGCTGCCGCAGCTTGACGGCGGCGAGGTCCACGCCTGGTCCGACCTGATGGCGCGCAACGCGCCGCCGCCGGAGCACGTCGTCGGCGCCGGCGACATGGCCCTGCTGCCCTACACCAGCGGCACCACCGGCCTGCCCAAGGGCTGCATCCACCACCATTCCAGCCTGATGCACAACGCGGTGTCGGGGCAGCTGTGGGGCTGCAGCAGCTCCGAGTCCATCGTGCTGGCCGTGGTGCCGATGTTCCACATCACGGGCATTGTGAGCATGATGCACACCGCCATCCTCAGCGCGGCCGCCCTGGTCGTCATGCCGCGCTGGGACCGCGACGTCGCCGGCCACCTGATCTCCAAGTGGAAGGTCACGAGCTGGACCAACATCCCCACCATGGTCATCGACCTGATGGCCAGCCCCAACTTCAAGAACTACGACCTGTCCAGCCTGATCTACATCGGCGGCGGCGGGGCGGCCATGCCGCAGGCGGTGGCGCAGCGGCTGCTGGAGGAGTTCGGCCTGGCCTACCAGGAAGGCTACGGCCTGACCGAGACGGCCGCGCCCTCGCACAGCAACCCGCCCGACCACGCCAAGCAGCAGTGCCTGGGCATGCCCTTCATGGGCGTGGACTCGCGCGTGGTCGACCCCGAGACGCTGCAGGAGCTGCCGGTCGGCGAATCGGGCGAGATCATCACGCACGGCCCGCAGGTCTTCGAGGGCTACTGGAAGCGGCCCGACGCCACCGCGGCCGCCTTCATCGAGTTCGAGGGCAAGCGCTTCTTCCGCACCGGCGACATGGGCCGCATGGACGAGGAGGGCTACTTCTTCATCACCGACCGCCTCAAGCGCATGATCAACGCCAGCGGCTTCAAGGTCTGGCCGGCGGAGGTCGAGCTGCTGATGTTCAAGCACCCGGCCATCCAGGAGGCCTGCATCATCGCGACCAAGGACGCCTACCGCGGCGAGTCGGTCAAGGCGGTGGTGGTGCTGCGCCCGACGCACAAGGACACCACGGCCGAGGACATCATCGCCTGGTGCCGCGAGAACATGGCCGCCTACAAGGTGCCGCGCCAGGTGCAGTTCGTCGATGCCTTGCCCAAGAGCGGCAGCGGCAAGGTGATGTGGCGGCTGCTGCAGGAGGCCGAGGCGCAGTAGAGCCGCCCGCGCGGCCCCGGCGGCGGGCACCGCCGCCCGCATCTCCCGCTGTTGACCTACGCATGGGCGCCGCGCCGCGCCGAACAATGCACGGGAAACACCGAGACGATGACGGGAACGACGATGCTGGCCGGCTTACTGGCGCTGGACAACCCGGCCGAAATGGTCCTGCGGGGAACTTTCGTCTACTGGTTCCTGTTCCTGGTCTTCCGCTTCGTGCTGCGGCGCGACGTCGGCTCGCTGGGCGTGGCGGACCTGCTCTTCGTGGTGCTGGTCGCCGACGCCGCCAGCAACGCCATGCAGGGCGACTACCACACCGTCGGCGACGGCTTCACGCTGCTGGCCACGCTGGCGGGGTGGAACTACGCGGTGGACCGCATGACCTTCCACTTCGGCTGGGCGGCGCGGCTGCTGGAGCCCCCGACCGAGGTGCTGGTGCGGCACGGCCGCCCGAACCAGCGCGTGCTGCGGCGCGAGATGCTCAGCATCGACGAGCTGCGCAGCAAGCTGCGGGAAAAGGGAGTGACCACCCTGAAGCAGGTGCGCATCGCGCGCCTGGAACCGGACGGCTCGCTGAGCGTGGTGAAGTACGACGAACACTGAACGCCACCGCGCACGGCGCCACGCGCCGAGGAGAACACCTTCGTGAACCTGGACAAGCAAGGCCCGCCCGAGCGGCCGGAGCTGCTGGCGCCCCCCGAATGGTCGATGGACCTGATCCGGGAGGGCACGCTCTACACCGTGATCGTCAAGCGCGCCTTCGAGCCCATGTGCCGACTGTCGATCGCCACCACGGTCGGCGACGAGCAGGCCGCCCGGACGGCGCTGGCGCACAAGGCGCGGCTGTGGATCCACGAGTACCTGGACCGCCCGCCGGGCAACGACACCAGCCCGGACCCGCGCTGAGCCGGCCGGGCCGGCCGGGCCGGCCGCGCCTTCAGTGGCTGGCCGCCGGCGCCGCCTCGCGTGCGGCGGCGGTGCCGCGCGGCCCGCCGCGGTGGCGCCGCTCGTAGCGCTGCACCGCCCAGGCCACCCCGTACATGGCGCCGAACACCGCCGCCAGCAGCAGCACGTCGCCCCACCACGGGCGCACGCGGTGGTCGCCGCCCCACAGCGCCTGCACCAGCAGCACCGCGACCAGGTGCGTGCAGAAGACCGACAGCGAGGCCGAGCCCATGGTCTCCAGCCAGCGCGGGCGCGGCAGCCGCGCCAGCCAGCCCGGCCCGTAGCGCACGGCGACGATGCCGATGGCCACCAGGTCCAGCACGCGCAGCGGCGCCAGGCGCCACTTGTCGAACAGCAGCGTGTTCAGCGCATGGTGGTCGGCGAAGGGCGCCTGCCCGCCCGGGCCGAGGTGGCGCCACAGCAGGCAGATGCCGGCGACCACGACCGCCGCCCGCACCCAGGGCGCCGGCAGCGCGACCGGCCCGGCGCCCGGCGCCGACCGGCCCGCGCCCAGCGCCAGCCCCGCGAACCACAGCGCCTGCCAGGCCAGCGTGTCGAAGGAGCCGGTCTCCTGGTAGGGCACCGGCACCTTCAGCCAGCCCTGCATCACCGTCGCGTACAGCCAGGGCGTGGCGTCCAGCTGCGCCGCCAGCCAGCCCAGCGCCGACAGCGCCAGCGGCAGCCGCCAGCCGTGGCGGAAGGCCCCGGCCATGACCCAGGGGCTCATCAGCATGAACAGGATGTACATCGGCAGGATGTCCAGCAGCGCGGGCTGGTACACCAGCAGCAGCGCGAAGGCGAAGGCCTCGCGCGGGTGGGCCAGGTAGTACAGGATCAGGTCGCGCGCGCCCGGCGAGTCCAGGTGCACCCGGAGCGCCAGCGCGGTGATGATGGTGAACAGGAACAGCAGCAGCGCCGCCTGGCTCATGTAGAGCCGGACCGCGCGCTGCCAGAAGGCGTGCTGCATGGCCTCCACCCCCCGGGTGTGGCCGATGCGGCCGTACACCAGCCCGCACACGAAGGCCGACAGCAGCACGAAGCCCTCCGCCGCCGAGACGAAGCCGAACGGCTGCCCCACCGGGTCGGTGAGCATCGTCGGCACGTGCGTCAGCGTCATCAGCACCAGCATCAGGCCACGGACGGCATCGATCTCGTGGTAGCGGCGCGGCGGCGGGAGCGGGGCAGGGGTCGGGGACAAGCGTGGATTCTGGTCGGGACCAGGAACGACACGCATCCGGGGCCGGGAGTTCCCGCTCGCACGCGGGGGTTGTGGGCCCGGCGGCCGGGCCGGCGCGCGCCGCCGGCCGCACAATCGTGGTGCGGGCCGCGACCCAGGCCCGTGCCCAGGAGCTGAACGCATGCCTTCCACCCCCCTCGCGGCCCTGCTGGGCACCGACCACCCGCTGATCCAGGCCCCCATGGCCGGCGTGCAGGGCAGTCGTCTCGCCATCGCCGTCGGCGAGGCCGGCGCGCTCGGCTCGCTGCCCTGCGCCATGCTGTCGCCGCAGGCGATGCGGGACGAGCTGGCCGCGCTGCGCGGCGCGCTGGGCGAGCGGCCCTACAACGTCAACTTCTTCTGCCACACGCCCCCGGTGCCCGATGCCGCGCGCGAGGCGGCCTGGCGCGCCGCGCTCGCGCCCTTCCACCGCGAGTTCGGCATCGACCCCGCCGCCATCCCCGCCGGGCCGGGCCGCAACCCGTTCGGCGCGGAGGCGGCCGAGGTGCTGGCGGAATTCCGCCCGCGCGTGGTGAGCTTCCATTTCGGCCTGCCGGCGCCCGAGCTGCTGGCGCGCGTCAAGGCCTGGGGCGCGGTGGTGCTGGCCTCCGCCACCACGGTGGACGAGGGCCTGTGGCTGCAGGCGCACGGCGCCGACGCCGTCATCGCGCAGGGGCTGGAGGCCGGCGGCCACCGCGGCCACTTCCTTTCCGACGACCTGACGCGCCAGCCGGGCCTGTTCGCGCTGCTGCCGCAGCTGGTGGCGCAGCTGCGCGTGCCGGTCGTCGCCGCCGGCGGCATCGCCGACGCGCAGGGCGTGGCCGCCGCGATGGCGCTGGGCGCCGCCGGCGTGCAGGTGGGCACGGCGTACCTGCTGTGCGACGAGGCCACCACCAGCGGCGTGCACCGCGCCGCGCTGAAGTCCGAGGCGGCACGCCACACGGCGCTGACCAACCTTTTCACCGGCCGGCCGGCGCGCGGCATCGTCAACCGCGTGCTGCGCGAGCTGGGGCCGATCAGCGCCGCGGCGCCGGCGTTCCCGCTCGCCACCGCCGCCATCGCGCCGCTGCGCGCCAGGGCCGAGGCGCAGGGCAGCGGCGACTTCTCGCCGCTGTGGTCCGGCCAGAACGCGACGGGCTGCCGCGAGGTGCCGGCGGGCGAGCTGACGCGCGCGCTCGCCGAAGGCTTCGGCGCGGCGCGCTGAGGCGCGGGCTCACAGCCCGTTACGGAACCTCCCGCGCGTCCGCGCTCCAATGCAGCATCGCAGCGACACGACGAAAGGACCCGCCCGCATGAGCATGACCGACAGCGAACCCGACTTCCGCCCGCGCCCCCAGCGGCCCGTTGGCCTGTATGCCCTGGTGCTGATCGTGCTGCTGGCGCTGGGCTGGTTCGGCTGGCGCTGGTGGCAGCAGCGCCAGGCGGAGGGCGCGCCGACGCCGGCCGCCACCGTGCAGCCGCCGCCCGAGTCGACGCAGGACGCCCCGCCCGCGCCGCCGCCCGCCGCCTCCACCGAGCCGCAGAACAAGGTCGACGAGATCGCCCAGCCCGAGGCCGGCCTGCCGGGCCTGGCCGATGCCGACGCGCGCGTGCGCTCGGCGCTGGACGGCCTGCTCGGCGCCAGGAACGTCGGCACCTTCCTGCAGACCGACGGCTTCGTGCGCCGCTTCGTCGCCACCGTGGACAACCTGCCGCGCGAACACGCGCCGGTGCAGGCCTGGCCGGCGCGGCCCACGCCCGGGCGCTTCGCGCTGGCGGGCGAGGGCGAGCAGCGCACCGTCGCCCCCGACAACGGCGCGCGCTACACGCCCTTCGTGCTGTTCGCCGAGAGCGTGGACCCGGCCAGGGCGGCGGCGCTCTACGCGCGGCTGTACCCGCTGTTCCAGCAGGCTTACGAGGAGCTGGGCTATCCGGGCAAGTACTTCAACGACCGGCTGGTGGCCGTGATCGACCACCTGCTGGCCGCGCCCGAGCCGGCCGAGCCGGTGGCCATCCGCGTGGTGGAGGTCAAGGGCGAGGTGCCCAGCGAGAAGCCCTGGGTGCGCTACGAGTACGCCGACCCAAAGCTCGAATCGCTCTCGGCCGGGCAGAAGGCGATGATGCGCATGGGCCTGGTCAACGAGCGGCGCCTCAAGGCCCGGCTGCGCGAGCTGCGCAGCCAGGTGGCCACCGCCAAGGTCGGCAGCCGCGCGGAGGGCGCGGCGGTGAAGCCCTGAGGGCGCGCGTCAGATCGGTTCCAGCCCCACGCGCTTCATCATCGTCTCGGTGAAGGCCATCTCCTTCGTGAAGCCGGCGGTGTAGGCGGGGCTGTCCTGCACGTCGATCTGGCCGCCCTGTTCCTCCAGCGCCGCGACCACCTTGGGCTGCGCCAGCGCCTTGCCGAAGGCGGCGCGGATGCGCTGCACCACCGCGTCCGGCGTGCCGGCGGGCACCGAGAGGCCGCCCCAGGAGGTGAGGTCCGCGCCCTTCACGCCCAGCTCGGCCAGCGTCGGCACCTGCGGCAGCGTCGGGTTGCGCTTGGCGCCGGCCACGGCCAGGGCGCGCAGTTTGCCGGCCTGGATCTGCGGGTAGGCCACGCTGAAGATCGGCATGCCGAACACGACCTGGTCGCCCAGCACCGCGTTGACCAGCTCCGAGGCGCCCTTGTACGGCGCATGCAGCGCCTTGACGTTCTCGGCGGCCAGCAGCATCTCGACGCCCAGGTGCGAGGGCGTGCCCACGCCGCCCGAGGCGTAGGCCAGCTGGCCGGGCTGCGCCCTGGCCTTGGCCACCAGGTCCGCCAGGCTGCGGATGCCGGACTCGGGCCGCACCACCAGCACCACGTCGGAGCTGGTCAGCCGCATCACATGGCGGAAGTCCTTCAGCGCGTCGTAGCCGGGCGTCCGGTACATGCGCATGTTGGCCGCCATCGGCGCGGCCGAGTAGATCCAGGTGTAGCCGTCCGCCGGCGCCTTGGCGACGATGCGCGCGCCGATGTTGCCGGCCGCGCCGGCCTTGTTCTCGATCACCACCGGCTGGCCGAGGATCGGGCCGACCGCCTCGGCCAGGATGCGGGCCGTCAGGTCCGGCCCGGTGCCGGCCAGGTAGGGCAGCACCCACTTGATGGGGCGGCTGGGGTAGGCCTCGTCGGCCCAGGCGGGGGCGGCGCCGGTGGGGGCCAGGGGCAGCAGGGCGGCGGCGGCCAGGGCGCGGCCCAGCAGCCTGCGGCGGTGCAGGTCGGTCATGTCTCTTGTCTCCTTGGGTCTTCGAAGTGCCGGAGCGCAGGGCGCTCAGCCGGCGGCGGGCGCCAGCAGCTCCTTGGCGATGGTGTTGCGCTGGATCTCGCTGGTGCCGGTGAGCACGCGGTACATGCGCAGCATGCGGAAGAGGAATTCCACCCGGCGGCCCTGCACGATGCCTTCGCCGCCGTGGATCTGCACCGCGCGGTCGGCCACGCGGAAGGCGGTCTCGGAGCAGAATAGCTTGGCCATCGAGCTCTCGGCCCGGCAGTCGCCGCCGGCATCGAGCTGGCGCGCCGTGTGGATCATCAGCGCGCGCGCCGCGGCCAGCTCGGTCGCCATGTCGGCCAGCATGTGCTGGATGGCCTGGAACTGCCCGATGGCGCGGCCGAACTGCCGGCGCTGCAGCGCGTAGTCGCGCGCATCGCGCAGCGCCACCTGCGCCAGCCCCAGCATCGCCGGGCAGTGCAGCAGCCGGTTGACGCTGATGCGGCCCAGCGCCAGCGCCAGGCCGCGGCCGGGCTCGCCGATCAGGTTCGCCGCCGGCACGCGCGCGCCTTCCAGCACGATGTCGCCGGTGCTGCTCTGGCCGGCCATGGTCTTGTAGCCGAACTCGCGCCGCACGCCCGGCGCGTTCAGGTCGACGAAGAAGGCCGAGATCTCGCGCTGCGCCGGATCGGCGGCGGTGGAGGCCATCAGCACCGTGTAGTCGGCGAAGGGCGAGCCCGAGATGAAGCGCTTGCGCCCGGTCAGCACGTAGTCGTCGCCGTCCTTCACCGCCTGCGTCTGCAGCGCGCCGGCATCGGAGCCGGCGCCGGCCTCGGTCAGCGCGAAGCAGATCGCCTTCTCGGCCTGCGCCACCGGCGCGATGAAGTGTTGCATCTGCCAGGGCGTGGCGAAGCGCGCCAGCGCGCCTACGCGTGGCGGGCCGCTCAGCTCGCCGAAGACGTGCGGCGCGAAGGGCGAGCCGGTGGCGTAGATGGCCTCCTTGACCAGCACGTGGTCCAGCACCGGCAGGCCCAGGCCGCCCATCTTCTCGGGCAGCGTCATGCCGTAGAAGCCCAGCTCGCGCGAGCGGCGCCACACGCGCTGCAGCAGCTCGCGCGGCGCGCCGCGCTCGCTGTCGACGCCGTGCTCGCGGGCCAGCTCGGCCAGCTCGCCGTCCAGGTAGGCCTGCACGCGCCGGATGATGTCGGCGGCGCGCCCGGAGCCCTCGAAGGGGCCGCCGAACAGGGGGGCCGGCGCGATGGAGGTCGTGGCGTCCATGTTCAGTTCACCTTGCGTTCGAGTTGGGCCCAGTAGGGCGCCTGCACTGCCTTGCGCATCACCTTGCCGTTGGGGTTCTTCGGCAGCGCATCGACGAACTCGATGCGGCGCGGCCGCTTGAAGCCCGCCAGCCGCTCAGCGCAGAAGGCGTCGATCAGGGCGCTGTCGGCGGGGCGGCCCGGCTTGAGCACCACGTGCGCCGCCACCGACTCGCCCCACTTGTCGTCGGGCACCGCGAAGACGCAGGCCTCCTGCACCGCCTCGTGCTGGAACAGCACCGCCTCGACCTCGGAGGGATACACGTTGAAGCCGCCGCTGATGACCATGTCCTTCTTGCGGTCGACGATGTAGACGTAGCCGTCCTCGTCGGCGCGCGCCAGGTCGCCGGTGTGGTAGCAGCCGTTCTTCAGCACCTCGGCCGTCAGCTCCGGCGCGCGCCAGTAGCCGGCGAAGACGTCCTCGCCGCCGACCACGATCTCGCCGATCTCGCCGGTGGCCACGGGCTGGCCCTCGTCGTCCAGGATGCGCACGTCGCATTCGAGGAAAGGGCGGCCGCAGGAGGCCAGCCGCTCGGGCCGCGCGGCGCGGGCGAAGAGGTGGTCCTCGGTGGTCAGCGCGCACACGCCGGAGGTGGTCTCGCCCGCGCCGTAGCCCTGCGACAGCACCGGGCCGAACACGTCCATGGCCTGCATGATGCGGGCCGGCGCCATCGGTGCGGCGCCGTAGCCCAGGCGCACCAGGTCCGGCAGCGGGCGGTACTGGCCTTCCAGCTCGGCCAGCAGCATGTTGATCATGGTCGGCACCATGAAGGTGTGCGTCACGCGGTCGGCGCGCATGTCGGCGATGAAGCGCGCCGGCTCGAAGCCGGTGAACAGGCGGATCGTCACGCCGCTGCACAGCGCCGGCACGATCTGCATGCCCGAGGCGTGCGTGACCGGCCCGACCAGGCCGAGCACGTGGCCCTCGCGCATGCCCTCGCCGCGCACCAGGAACTTGCGCAGCTGCGCCAGCCGGTTGCCGAAGGTCTGCATGGCCGCCTTCAGCACGCCGGACGAGCCCGAGGTGTAGTGCAGCACCGCCAGCTCGTCGGCATGCACGGTCACCGGCGAGAAGGCGTCGCTCGCGCGGGCCAGCGCGGCCTCGTAGCCGGCGTCGCCGCTGCCGCCCGCCAGCAGCAGCTTCGGCATCGCGCCGCGGATGTGCGGGCGGAAGGCCTCGGCGCGCTCGGCGGTGGTGACGATGACGGCGGCCTCGCTGTTGGCCGCGATCTCGCCGACCTCGGCCGGCGACAGCCGCGCGTTGAAGGGCGCCTTGACGAGGCCGGCCTTGTAGCAGGCCAGCTCCAGCTCGACGATCTCGACGCAGTTGGGCAGGTAGATGCCGACGCGGTCGCCGCGGGCCAGGCCCAGGCCCAGCAGCGCGTTGGCCAGGCGGTTGGAGCGCTGCTCCAGCTCGGCGTAGGTCACGCTGCGCACCGGGCTGCGCACGGCGATGCGCCGGGCGTGGGCGCGGGCGCTGCGCGCCACCAGCGCGCCCACGTTCGCCACGGGGCGCGGGGCGCAGGAAGAATAGGAAGGGGGGTTGATGGCTGTCTCCTGGAAGTCGCGCCGGCTGCGGCTGTGCGGCGCATGGCGGCACTGTTCCAGAAGAGGGGGCTATCGCGGAAATACTGTTTGCTGATGCGAGGCGATCAACGGAAGTGATGGCCTGCGGGGGCCGTCACCGGCGGCCGAGCCACTGCGCCTCCCACTCGCGCGCCTGGATCATCCGCCGCGCCTCGCCCGTGAGGGCGTCGATCACCACCTGCGTGGCGGCGTCCGGCATGCGGCCGGCCGGCGTGGCCAGCGTGTAGGTGCGCGACAGGTCGGGCCGCGTGACGCGCGCGACGATCCACCCCGGCCGGGCGAGCGTCGGCGCCTCGGGCAGCGCGCAGGCCGGCGTGAAGGTGAAGCCGGCGCCGCACAGGTAGAGCGAGCGGATCACCCGCGTCGAGTCGTGCTCGTGCACGATGTCCAGCGGCAGGCCGAGCGCGGCGGCGGCATCCTCCACGCTGCGGCGGATGGCGAAGCGCCGCGACTGCAGCACCAGCGGCTGGGCGGCGGCAAGCGCGAAGTCGATCTCGCGGACCGCGCTCGCTTCCTCCTCCTCTTTCTTCTTCCTTTTGTTCTTCCCGCTTCCCGGTGCGCGCAGCAGGCGGGCCACGCGGCCGTCGGTGTCGCAGCCGCAGAAGAACATCGGCTCGCGCGCCAGCGGCTGGCACTGCAGGCCGTCGACCTGCGGCGTGTCCACCAGCAGGCCGATGTCGGCGCGCCGGTCGAGCATGTTCTTCTTCACCATCAGGCTCAGGTCGTCGAGCACGAAGACGCGGATGCGCGGATGCGTCGCCTTGAGCCGCGCCAGCACCGGCCCCATCAGCAGCGAGGCCAGCAGGAAGGGCAGGGCCACCGTCACCGAGCCCTCGGGCCCCTGCGGCAGCCGCTGGATGCGCTCGCGCACCGCGTCGGCGTCGCTGAGCAGCCGGCGCGCGTCCTCGTACAGCTGCAGGCCGGCCGGCGTGGGCGTGACGCCGGCGTGCGAGCGCTCGAACAGCTGCGCGCCCAGCTCGCCTTCCAGCTTCTTGATCTGCGCCGTAAGCGCCGGCTGCGCGATGTAGAGCGTGCCGGCCGCGCGCGAGAGGCTGCCGGCCTCCAGCACGGCGATGAAGTAGCGCAGGGTCCGCAGGTCCACCGTGGAAAGGTCCGCCGGCCGCGGCTACAGCGCCGGGCCGCTGCCGACGATGCCGAAGGTGAAGGGCACCTCGCGCCACACCGGCTCGCTGCCCGGCGTGGGCCTGAAGCGCCAGCGCATCACGGTGTCGAGCGCGGCGCGGTCGAGCCGGCCGAAGTTGCTCGACTGCTGGAGCCTGGCCTCGCGCGGGCGCCCGTCGGGGCCGGTGAGCACGCGCACCACCACGACGCCCTGCTCCTTGTTCTGGATGGAATCGGCGGGGTAGGGCGCGTTCGGGCGGTATTCCGCGTCGGCGGCGGCATCGGCCGGCGTCGAGACCGACGGCGTGCCCGCGCAGCCGGCCAGCGCCAGCGCGGCGAGCAGGGCCAGGGCAGCAACGGCAGGGATGGATCGCGTGGACATGGCGGGCGGTGGGTGGTCGTGGCAGGGCATGCCAGCATACCGCCGCGACAATGCGGCGCCGCGCACCGACGCCGCCTCTGCCTGCTGCATGACTCGCCCCGCCAATCCATCACCGCCCACCCTCGTCGACGAGGCCACGCGCGCCTCGCTCGCGCTGCTCGAAGCCAACCTCACGCCGCACGGCATCCTGGCCGCCAGCCGCACCGAGGCGGCCATCGCCCGCCGCTACACCCGCATCTTCGGCCGCGACGCGGCGATCTGCGTGATGGCGATGTGCGGCAGCGGCGTGCCGGCGCTGGAAGATGGCGCCGTCGCCAGCCTCGACGCGCTGGCGGCGCAGCAGGCCGCCAACGGGCAGATCCCGAAATACGTCGACCCCGAGGGGCAGGACGCCGACTTCTGGTACCTGGGCTGCATCGACGCCACGCTGTGGTGGCTGATCGCGGTGGACCACGTGCGGCGCCACGGCGCGGTGGCCGCCGCGCGCTGGACGCGCGAGGTGCCGCTGGCCATCCGGTGGCTGCAGGCGCAGGAGCACCAGCACTTCCGGCTGCTGCAGCAGAACGAGGCCAGCGACTGGGCCGACATCATGCCGCGCTCCGGCTACGTGCTCTATACCAACGCGCTGTGGTTCGAGGTCAAGCGCCGTTTCGGCCTGGCGCAGCAGGACGAGACGCGGCACCACTTCAACCACCTGTTCAACCCCTTCCAGCGCGACCTGCCCGAATACCACCGTGCGCGCCTGCTGCGCCACTACGCGCGGCGCGGCCGGCGCGACCCGGGCCTGTACCTGAGCTTCGTCAACCTGTCCTTCGTCGGCGACGAGGGCGACGTGTTCGGCAACGTGCTGGCCCTGCTCGCCGGCCTGGCCGACGAGGCGATGGCGCACCGCATCGTGCGCACCATCGATGCCGCGCATGCGGCGCAGCCTTGGCCGGTACGCGTCACCCTGCACCCGATGGCGCCCAGCCACGACCTGTGGCGCGCCTACATGGGCCGGCACCGGCAGAACCTGGCGCACCAGTACCACAACGGCGGCCTGTGGCCCTTCGTCGGCGGCTTCTGGGTGACGGCGCTGGCGCGGCTGGGGCTGCACCGACTCGCCTGGCCCGCGCTGGAGCGGCTGGCGCAGGCCAACGCGCAGGACGGCTGGCGATTCACCGAGTGGTTCCACGGCAGGACGCTGGCGCCGATGGGGATGGCGGGGCAGAGTTGGAATGCGGCGACTTTTCTGCTGGCGCGGCGGGCGGTGGAGGGTGAGGCGGCTGGGTGGTGAGGGGGTGCGTTGGGATGGGCTCTGCACTGGGGCCGTGCCGTGGAAGTGCCCCTTTGCGAATTTCGGTTGGAGGCGATGACGGCTTGGCAGCGATTGCAGTCTCCTGCAGCAGATTGCTGAGTTCACGGTCTGCGACATGAAGCTGTTATCGACTCGCCCGACGTCTTGCGAGCAGCGATGACCGCTGTCGGGGCGTGAATCAGCCATCCAACGAATCAGACCGCCGCTCACCGTGTCGAGCCACTGCCAATTTCTGCTTCGCTGCGGTCCGAGCAGGTGCTCTCGACCGCTAACATCCGAATATGTAATGGCGTTTCTCGACGAAGCCGGCTTTGCAGGTTTTGCTTTGGTGATCGCTCTGGGAGAGGCATCGGTTAACATTTTTAGTGCTGGCACTGTGAGGGGTGGCCGTGGCCAGGGGCGGGGTACGTGCTGACGCCGCTGCCGACGGAATCGCCATCCCGGCGAGCCTCATCAACGCACCCCTGCCCACGCTCACGTAGAAAGCATTGCTGACGGTGTGCATTCGCGACGACTGGCAGGTTTCGGGGCGGGGGAAACGTTGCCGGCCGGTGCGATGACGCACGTACCGCTAGACTTGCCGGCAGCAAAGCCTCGGGAAGGCCATATGGCAAAGATCATCTGTTTGTTCAACCATAAAGGTGGGGTCAGCAAGACCACTACTGTGTTCAACCTCGGCTGGATGCTTGGCCTGAAAGGGCAGCGCGTTTTGCTGGCGGATTTCGACCCGCAGTGCAACTTGACCGGCATGGTGATGGGCTTCAAGGGTATTGACGATCTTGAAGCGGTCTACAGCAGCACACCTCCGAATAACGTCAAGGACGCCCTCGCGCCGGCGTTCGAGTCTCAGCCCAAGGCAATCACCACAGCGCAGTGGGTCGACGTCGGCGGCAACGCCAATTTGATGCTGCTGCCGGGCCATATTGGGCTGGCTGAATACGAAACGACCCTCGGCATCGCACAGCAACTCGGCGGGTCGCTGCTCGCCCTTCGAAACATGCCAGGCGCGATCCGCTTCATGCTTGACGAAACGGCTGCTGCATGCGATGCCGACTACGTCCTCGTTGACATGAGCCCCAGCCTGGGCCCGATGAACCAAAACCTGATTGCGACTAGCGACTACTTCATAGTTCCGCTGCATCCTGACTACTTCTCAGCGATGGCGCTGAGTTCATTGGCTGCCACTCTGCCCAAGTGGCGCGCTTGGGCGGACACGGCGCGCAACATCGACATGCTGGCGAACGCGGACTACCCGTTCCCGCAGCCCCATGCGACGTTCCTGGGGGCAATCATTCAGAAGTACCGTCCGCGGAATGGTCGAGCAAGTCAAGCGTTCCAGCACTGGATCGACCAACTCATCTCTGGTCTTCGGGATACGCTGGTTCCTCGTCTCGCGGCAGCGGGTATGGTCGACGTGGCCGACTACCAGGGCAAGGTCGCAGCAGACCCTTGGCAACCGCTTCTCGAGGTCCCCGACTTCAACAGTCTTATTGCTTACTCGCAAGAGCATCAGGTGCCGGTCTATTCGTTGACACCCGAGCAGCTTGGCCAGGATGGCGCAGTTTGGGCACGTACCAAGACGAACATGGACCAGTTTGAGGAGGCCTTCGCTGCCTGTGCCGACAAGATTCTCCAGCTGACACCTTGAGCATCAAGTGAAGCCGATTCAGCACTTCGAGTCCGTTTGGGAGCGGGCCGAAGAACTGGTGGTGATCCACTCCTATCTAGTCGCCAACGTCTCCGGCGCGATGCCCACCGACGAGTTGCTCCGTGCCGAGTGGGCGATGCGCGTCAGCGCGCTAGATCTTTTCATGCACGAACTGGCTGCGCAGCGGATGCTCGAGGTTTTCGAGGGAAACCGCGCTGCCTCGACGGCGTTTCAGCGTTTTCGCATCTCTCTTGATACCCATACGCGTGTCACCGCGAACCCACTGGGTGCTGCGGCGGCATTCGACCTTGAGGTGAGGGAGCAGTTGGGCATCCAGACGTTTCAAGACCCCGACAAGATTGCGGAGGCGGTACGCCTATGCTGCGACCTGGAGCTCTGGAACGAGGTAGCACTGCACCTGGGTGCTACCCAGGCGACGAAGCAAGTCGCCGCGAAGAACTTGAAGCGTTCCATTTCGGCCGTCGTGCAACGAAGGAACAAGATCGTCCATGAGGGGGACCTTCAGCCAGGATCGCCGAGGACGCCGTGGACGGTGTCGCGCGTCGACCTATTGGATGTGAAGACTCTGATTGAGCGCGTGGTGAGGGCTATCGACGCATTGGTGGCGTAGGCGCCCGAGATGGTCATGACGGCGCGACAACTGCTAGAAGCCAGCACGGTCATCGTTCTTCAGCGACTCTTCATTGACGCGCCTGCCCTCGCGATGACCTCCGCGGCCTTCCCTTCGCACCGTGCAACTCGCTGGCCTCCAACCAACAACTCCCGCTCGATGGCTGCGATGATGCCTAGCTGAGCATCTGGTCGTCAACAATGGCCGAATACCAGGTATCAAAATTAAGCAGTCGTTGATCACGGCGCACATCGAACGTCAGGGTGGCGGTCGCCGTTGACGTCGGAACCTGGACAGCGGACGACTGAGATCCGTCTTCACCCGCCGACTTGCCGGGAGGACAGTTTTCTCTGAAAAGCAAAGATCGGCCAACCAGACGGTCGTCTGCTCGACACAATCCCACCACGAGCACACGGTCGCTATGGTCGACTTCAGGTAGGTAGTCCCGAGCCTCTTTTGGCGCTGCTCATAGCCTCAAGTCGATAGACCTCTGCCATTCCATTCCCGGCCATTGCGAGGCCGGACCCTTCGGGCTCGTGCAATGGCGTCCATCAGTGGCCGAGACAGTCTTTCGACACCAGCGAAGCTGGCTTCGCGTAGCCCGGCGGAACGCCAGGTGGGGTGACGGCCTTGCCCGCAGCGATCCGCGCGGCCACCTGGCCATTGAGGTCAAGCAACTGCTGCAACACATCGCGCTTTGCCGAAAAGCCGTAGGCTGATAGCACGGCAGCATCGAGCGCCGCCTGCGCATCCTTCAATGGGTTCTTGCCTGGCAACTCCATCGTCCGATACAGAGCGCGCAGTCCACCCTTTATGCCCGTCAGCGCCTTCTGGCGTACCGCCCGCAGATGGCGTGCGGCATCGACGACGGCAGTCACGTCTTTCGCAGTGGGCGACTGAGGCCAGGGGAATGTGTCGAACACAGACTCAGCGCTATAGCGGAAGTCTGACTTTAGCTTGCCGCACTTCGTGACGAACCATCGCCAGTGGACGCCCGACTGCATCACTCCGAAGCTGTAGTCGTCGGCAAAGCCGAAGACCTGGATGAGGTTGCTTGGTCGGACCTTGGCCGACACAAATACAAAAATGGGGCGCTTCGTCACATAGGCACAAGCAAGGTATCTCGGCAGCGTCCTGATGACAGACAGCATCTCCGGTCTTCCGAAGGAAAGCTGCCACCACCGAGCCAGGAACGCCTTGTGGTGGGGACGCAGGTTCCCATCCTTGTCCTTGCCCTTCTCGGCCTTCTTCATCCGGTCGGCCAGCACATGCGACTTGACCCACTCGAACGCGCCGGCGAAGGTAGCCGCCTGCAGTTGGTCCATGGTCTCGAAGTCGAGGACGTAGCGGTCCAGTGCGACATCCGTAAGCGCGTCGACGCCGTTCAGGTACGGATGGATAACCTTGGCTGACGAAGCGTCATTCTTAACGATGGCCGCTCGCTGTCTCTGGTCCAGCAGAAAGGCGGCGTGTCCCAGCATCTGCCCGTTGAAGCAGCGCTGTGGCACGGTATTGCACTCCAAGGCAACGGCGGTACTCACGTCGGTTTGGTCCGACAGCGCCGAGTTGATGTGCGCCACTTGGCGCATGTCCAGCTCGTACTGTTTCGATGCCGCACCGGCGCCGCGCGGGCGCTTCTTCGGCCCTGGGGCCGGGTCCACCTTGAACCAAAGGCGCCGTATGCTAGGTAGCAGTTTCTTGTCCTGCGTCTTGGCCCAGTTGGCGATGGACACGTGCACGTTCGCCTCGCCTGACCACGGCTGGTTATCCACGGCCTCGACGAGGGTCCCCGTCGCTGCGATGTGGTCGAGCCCGCCGACCCGCGACGCGTTGTTGCGGACATTCTGGGTGCCAACAAGACCTGCTCGCCCTGCCACGGGATCTGCAATCACACAGGGCTTGAGCTCATCGTGCGCACGCCGGAACCAGAACACGCAGAAGTCCGCCATGCCCGGCACTTCGGGATAGGCGCGACGGACGGCATTCACGTAGTCAGCCCCGAGCGCCGGCTTCATCAACTTCGCGCCCAGGAACGGTGGATTGCCTACGATGACATCTGACTTGAACCATATCGAGCGCGACCCGTCGGGATTGATGAGGGCGTCGCCCGCGCGGAAGTTCGTGTCGAGGTTGTCGAGCGGTAGAGCGGACTCGTTGATGTGCAACTCGTCAATCGCGAGCTGGTGCGCCAGCATCATCGTCACTTTGGCGATGTCCACCGCGAAGGGGTTGATGTCCATGCCATAGAAGTTGGCGGTCGACACGAAGCCGAAGGGACGCTGCCTCGGATCGACGCTCTTGAACTCCGAGGCCATGCGCTCGTAGATGTGCGCCTCCAGGCGCTTCAGCTCCCGGTACGCGATGTAGAGGAAGTTGCCGCTACCGCAGGCCGGGTCGAGCACCGTGAAGCTCTCAATGCGGGCCAGCAGCTTGCGCAGCCCCTCCAGCGTGGAGGTGGAGTCGATGAGGCGGGTCCACGGTTCCACGATGGTTGGGCCGACCACCTTCATGATGTCCACCGCGCTGGTGAAGTGCGCACCCGTGGCGTGCCGCTGCTCCTTGCCAAGCGAGTGCTCAAACAGAGTGCCGAATATCTCCGGCCGCACCTTCGACCAGTCGAACTGCGAGGCGTCTTTGAGCAGGGCGCGCTCGTCCGCGATCAGCTCGACATGGGCAGGGTCCGCGAACAGTCCGCCGTTGAAGTACGGCACCCCTTTGAAGCGTCCGCCCTTCACGCCGCCCTTCGTGTTCATGGCCGTGAACAACCCTCCGAGCAGGTCATGCGTGTCCTGCGGGCTCTTGCACTCGTCGAGCACCCTGGTGACGAGGTACTTGTCCAGTAGACCGATATCCTCTGAGAACAATGCCATGAGCATCTGAAGCGTGAAGCGCTGCGCCAGCGGACGTTCGACCTCGCGCTTGGTCATGGAATTGAAGCAGGCTGCGAGCTTGTCTGCCGCCTGGCGGGTCACCGACTCCTGATGGTTGCCGAATACCGGCGCCACGTCACCGGGGAACATGAAATTGAGCGGCCCGTACCGTACCGGCAAGTCCGCCAGAGTGACGATGTCAACTGGCGTGTCGAGTTGGGTCTCGAAGTCGTAGACCCAGAACTCGTCAAAGTTGCAGAGCACGGCGAAGCGCGGCCGATTGGGGACGAGCCGAGTCCAGTACGTGAACGCTTGGCTGTAGTGCTTGCTGAGGTCTACCCCCCGCTTCTTCATCTCAATAACGACGACCGGCTTCCACACCAGGTCGGCGAACGAAGTGCCGCCAGTCGTGTTCTTGACGCGGAGTTCACAGTTCGCGCCCGCTTCTTTGAGTCCTGGCCAGCCGAAGGCTTGGAACAGCCGATCGATGAAGACTTGGGCCTCGCCCTTCTCGTCGCCCTTGATGTGCTTGGCCGCCCAGTCCCTAAAGGCCTGAAGCTTGGTGATTTTTTCGCTTGGCACCGTCATCCGTCTCCTTCGCGTTCGCACCGATCGCCCAATGAGTTAAGGCCAAAGCGTGGCATTGTGCGCGATGAACGGCCGCTTCTTCGGGAGCAAGTTCAGATCGGTGAATGTCTCCTATGAGCACACACCCGCCGCTCACGTTCGCGAGCCGAACGGCGACCCCCAGTCTGAAGCAGTCTTCCTGCTGCTCGACTTAAGCCCCCTGCTCATTCCTCAACACCGCTTCCCCCGTCCGCGGATTCGCCAGCGTAACGTTCTCCAACGCCTGAATGCGCCACCCGCCCGCCCGCCGCGTCAGCACGGCAAGGATCAGCGTATCGACGGCATGCGGCCCTGCGGGATGGGCTGCGCCGACCGTGAGGCGGCTCCAGAAGTGCACGACGGCCGCGTCGGCGCCGATGGCGGTGGTGTCGATGCGCTCGTTCTCCAGCGTGGAGTCGCGGTAGATGCTCGCGTGGATGGGCGCATGCAGGTCGACGATGGCCTGGACGCCGCGCACGTAGTGTCCGAACCGGTTCACGAAGGTCGCGTCCTCGTGGAACAGCGCGCCGAGCGCGTGCATGTCGTGGCTGTTCCAGGCGGCCTGGAATGCGTGGGGTGCGTCTTCGGGTCGTTCCATGCTCCAGATTCTCCGGGAACACCGCCACGGCAGGCATGGCCCGTTCCTAGAATGCCTCCGCTGCACCACGCGCAAAGCAGCGAAACAGGAGACGGTCCATGAAGGAAGACAGCATCGAGTTCGCCTCGCAGGACGGCATCCGCATCCAGACCTGGCGCTGGGCGCCGGAGGGTGCGCCGCGCGCCGTGGTCCAGGTGCAGCACGGCCTGGGCGAGCATGGCGGGCGCTACCGCCGCTTCGGCGAGGCGCTGGCGGCCGCGGGCTACCTGGTCTACGCACCCGACGGCCGGGGCTCGGGCCGCACCGCCGCCGGGCGCTACGGGCACTGGGGGCGCGACGGCTGGCCGGGCTGGGTCGACGACCTGCATCAGCTCAACCGGCGCATCCGCGCCGGGCACCCGCAGGCACGCATCGCGCTGGTCGGCCACAGCATGGGTTCCTTCGCCACGCAGCAGTACCTGCTGGACCATTCGGCCGAGGTGGATGCCGCGGTGCTGATCGGCTCCAGCGAGGTCTCGGGCCTCGTCGACACGCTGAGCGCGGCCGGCCCGGTGGACCTGAGCGCCTTCAACCAGCCCTTCGAGCATCGCACCGGCTTCGAGTGGCTCAGCCGCGACGCGGCCGAGGTCGACAAGTACTGCGCCGACCCGGCCTGCGGCTTCGTGCCCGAGCCCTTCGCGGGCATCGAGACGCTGCGACGCGCCGCCGGCCCGCAGGCGCTGGCGAAGATCCGCGCCGGCCTGCCGCTGCTGATCCTCTCGGGCGACGCCGACCCGCTGGCCGGCGGCGGCGCGGCGCTGCAGCTCGTTGCCCAGCGCTACCGCGACGCCGGGCTGCGCGACGTCGAGCTGGTGCTGTACCCGCAGGCGCGCCACGAGCTGTTGAACGAGACGAACCGCGACGAGGTCACGGCGCGCATCGTCGGCTTCCTCGACCGCACCGTCGGCGCCTGAACGTCCGGCCATCGGCCGGAAGACATGTCCCCCGCACGATGCATTGGCAACGCGCCGCGCGCTGCCTATGCTGCGCGGCATGAACAAGGCGGCGGTCGTCATCGGGGTCAACCGGACGGGGGAACTCTCGCCGCTGGCCTCGGCCGCCGCCGGCGCGCGCGGGGTGGCCGCCTGGCTCAAGAAGGAAGGCTTCGACGTCGCCTGCCTCACCGACGAGAAAAAGCCGGTGACCGGCGCCGCCGTCAAGCAGGCGCTCGGGCGCTTCGTCGTCATGCCGGCGCAGTACCACCTGCTGGTCGTCTACTTCTCGGGGCATGGCTACTGGCACGCCTTCGCCGACCGCTGGCTGCTCAGCGGCGCGCCCGAGGCGAGCGACGAGGCCGTGAACCTGAACGCCGCGATGGACCTGGCGCAGTACTCCGGCATCCCCAACGTGGTGTTCATCTCGGACGCCTGCCGCACCATCCCCACCACGCGCGCCGGCGCGCTGGTGCAGGGGGTGGCGGCCTTCCCGGTCTTCAACAGCGTGCGCACGCCGTCCAAGGTCGATTCCTTCCGCGCCACCGGCGAGGCGCGCGCCGCCTACGAGGGCAAGGTCGACGGCACCGCGCAGAGCCTGCTGACGCTGGCCCTGCGCTCGGCCTACGAGTCGCCCGACGAGGGCATGGTGCGCGAGGTCGAGGTGGACGGCAAGCGCCTCAAGGTCGTGCCCAACCGCCGTCTGGAGGACTACCTGCAGCGCAAGGTGGACGAGCTGCTGGCAGGCATTGACCGCCGGCTGCGCCAGGACATCGTGGCCAGCGTGCCCTCGTCGGAGGACGTGTTCATCGCCCGCGTGGCGAAGCGGCGCGCGCCCGCGCTGGCGCCCGCCGCGGCGGGCGCGCGGCCGCCGGCCAAGGCGCCGATGCCGGCACCGCCGGCGGCCGGCGCGGCGCCGGGCCCGGTCGCCGAGCCGCGCCCGCCCACCGCGCGCGAGGACGCGCGCCGGGCCTCGGCGGCGGTGCGCAGCACGCTGCGCGAGCGTGCCTTCGCGCCGGTGGGCGCGGCGCCGCCGATCATGGAAGACCAGGGTGCCTCGGTCGAAGGCCGACTCGGACGCCGGACGCCGGACCCCGCCCGCTCGCACTTCGAGAGCGAGACGGGCTTCGTCGTGCAGGGCGCCGCGCTGGCCGAAGCCGTGCTGCGCCCGGCCGCGCCCGGCATGGCTGCGGGCGTGGCGGAAACCCTGACGCCCGGCGACGGCGCGGGCGAGGCGGCGCTGGTGCGCGTGCGCGACGGGCAGGGCGGCCTGCAATTGCCGCCGGGCTGGGCCGGCGCGCTGGGGCTGCGCTTCGCCGATGGCCGGTGCGCCCTGCTGCCCGCGCTGCCGGGCTACGTCGCGCACGTGCGGGTCAAGCCCGGCGGCGTGGCCGGCGTGAACTACGTGCCGTCCGCCAACAGCCGGCGCTGGCCCGGCTACGCGGGCCGCCGCGACGAACTCGACCGCCTGCGCGCCATGGTGGCGCTGGCGACCGAGCAGGACAGCTTCCAGGTGCGCTCCGAGCGCGAGGCCGCGGCGCTGGCCGAGCGCATCCGCGTCGGCAAGGCGATGGACCCGACGCTGGGCCTGTACGCGGCGCTGGCCTTCTCGCGCGCCGGCAACGACGCGCGCGTAGGCGAGGTGCTGCAGTGCATGCGCGAAGACCTCGGCGCCGACCTGTTCGACGTGCGGCTGCTGGCCAGCCGCTGGCTGCCGCCCGGCGCGCCGCAGGGCGTGCCCTGCGTGCCGCCGTGCCCGCTGCTGTCGCAGAACTGGAGCCTGCTGGGCGCGCGCGGCATGGCGCTGCCGCCGTCGCTGCAGGAAGCCGGCGCGCACCTGTGCAATTCGCTGTGGACCACGTTCGAGCCGGCCGGGGGCGACGCCCTCATGGCCTGGCTGCTGCAAGGAGAAAGCCCGTGAGAATCCTGTTCGTGCATGGCATCGCCCAGGGCGGCAAAGACCCGGCGCAACTCGAGAAGGTCTGGGTCGAGACGCTGCAGGAGGGCTTCGACCAGGCCGGCAAGCCCTGGCCGAAGGACCTGGCCGTCGACTTCCCCTTCTACGGCGACGTGCTCGATGCCTTCGTCCGCGAGGAAGACCTGCCCCGGCCCGACGACGTGCTGGCCAAGGGGGCTGGCGGCAACGACGAGTTCGAGGCCTTCACCCAGGCCGCGCTGGACGAGATGCAGCAGGACGGCCCGGTGACCGAGGCCGAGGTGCAGGCCCAGATGGACCCGGCGACCAGCCAGGAGAAGGGCATCCAGAACTGGGGCTGGGTGCGCGCCATCGCGCGGGCCATCGACCGCCGGCTCACGCCGGTGTCGGAGTTCACCATCGAGCACTTCCTGCGCGAGGTCTTCGTCTACACGGCGCGCAAGCACGTCACCAAGGAGATCAACGACATTGTCGTCGAGAAGCTGACCGGCGAGCCGACCGTGGTGGTGGGGCACTCGCTGGGCACCGTGGTGGCCTACAACGTGCTGCGCCAGGGGCTGGCGGGGCGCGACATCCGCGGCTTCGTCACGGTGGGCTCGCCGCTGGGGCTGAAGACGCTGGCGCCCACGCTGGGCGTGCTGGGCCATCCGGTGCCGCAGGCCGGCTGGTTCAACGCCTACGACCACCGCGACATCGTGGCGCTGCATCCGCTGGAATCGCCGTACTTCAAGGTCAAGCCGCTGATCGCCAACCACGGCAAGGTGAACAACAGCACCGACAACCGCCACGGCATCATCGGCTACCTGAACGACCGCCAGGTGGCCGAGCGCATCGCCCAGGCGATGGCATGACCATGGCGAGGCCGCGCCGCCGCTCGCCGCAGCACGAGGCGGCCATCGCGCGCATGCGCGAGCGGCAGCGCAGCGTGCGGATGGAGGCCGGCCTCGGCCGGGCGCTGTTCGCGTCGGACCAGCTGGCCGCCGGCCTGAAGCGCGCCGACGCCCGCCGGCGGCGCTCGAAGGTGCAGGGCACCTGGGTGCGCAGCGGCTTCTACCGCTACCCGCTCGCCACCGAGCCGCTGCGCTGGGCCCGCACGCGCCGCATCCTGCGCCGCTCCGCGCCGGGGCCGGACGAGGACGGCGGCTACCTGGAGCTGATCGCGCGCCAGGCCGCGTCGGTCGAGATGGTGCTGTGCGGCGAGCACGCGGGCGAGGCCCGGCCCAAGGCGGCGCAGCTGTGCGAGCGCATGCTGCTGTGCACCCTGCCGACGCAGCGGCCGGCCGCGCACCAGCGCGGCGAGGGCGACTACTACTTCGTGGAGGTGAACGCCGGCCTGATCGACTTCGCCTACCAGGCCACCAAGGCCGTGGTGCTGGCCTGGAAGCCGGTGCCGCCCGCGCCGGGCGCGCTCTTCGCCTTCCGCAACGAGTCCGGCGACATCGACGAGGTGCTGGCGGCCGGCCGCGCACCGCTGGAGCTGCTGCGGCGCACGCTCTCGCGCTACCTGTTCGAGGGCGTGCCGCGCGTGCCCGACTCCAGGGCGCCGGCGGTGAACTACCAGGCGCCGCTGGGGCTGATCACCAGCTCGAACGAGCGCTTCGTGGTCGGGCACGAGTACGCGCACGTGCTGCACGACGTGCACGACATCGCCTACCCGGGGCAGGGCGCGCAGGCCGAGGAGTTCGGCGCCGACCTGCTGTCCTTCGGCTGGCTGGCCGAGAGCGGCGACGCGCTGGACTGCCTGCCGCCCAACATGGCGCTGCAGGGCGCCTTCTTCGTCATCACGGCGCTGGAGGTGCTGCGGCAGGCGCAGGACATCGCCCGCTTCGGCCAGCCGCGTCCGGACGCCGGCGACGGCGGCCATCCGCCGAACCACCAGCGCCTGGCCGTGCTGCGCGAGGCCTACCTGCGGCAGGTGAGCCGCGAGGACGGCGACCTGTCGATCCGCGCCGCGCTGGCGCCCTCGCGCACGCTCGAGCAGCTGTGGGCGCGCCTGCAGGCCGAGGGCGGGGCGGCGGCCTGGCACGGCCGGCCGCTGCACCGCATCTGGGAAGGCGCCGCCGCGTTCTGACGGCCGCCGCGGGGCCTCAGTTCGCCTGGTATTCCGCCACCGGCACGCAGCTGCAGAACAGGTTGCGGTCGCCGTAGACGTTGTCCACCCGGCCCACCGGCGACCAGTACTTGGCCTGCTTGAGGGACGCCAGCGGGAAGCACGCCACCTCGCGCGAGTAGGGGTGCGCCCATTCGCTGGCCGCCAGCGTGGCGGCGGTGTGCGGCGCGTTCTTCAGCGGGTTGTCGTCCTTCGGCCAGACGCCTTCCTCGATGCGGCGGACCTCGCCGCGGATGGCGATCATGGCGTCGATGAAGCGGTCCAGCTCGGCCAGCGGCTCGCTCTCGGTGGGCTCGACCATCAGCGTGTTGGCCACCGGGAAGCTCAGCGTCGGCGCGTGGAAGCCGTAGTCGATCAGGCGCTTGGCCACGTCCTCGGCCATCACGCCGCTGCTGTCCTTCAGGCCGCGCAGGTCGAGGATGCACTCGTGCGCGACGTGGCCGTTGGGGCTGGCGTAGAGCGTCGGGTAGTGCTCGGCCAGGCGCGCGCTGATGTAGTTGGCGCTGAGGATGGCCGTCTCGGTGGCGGCCGTGAGGCCGGTGGCGCCCATCATGCGGACGTACATCCAGCTGATCGGCAGCACCGCCGCGTTGCCCAGCGGCGCCGCCGACACGGCGCCGACCGCGGCCGGCTCGCCCGAGGTCGCGTGGCCGGGCAGGAAGGGCACCAGGTCCTCCACCACGCACACCGGGCCGACGCCCGGGCCGCCGCCGCCGTGCGGGATGCAGAAGGTCTTGTGCAGGTTCAGGTGGCTCACGTCGCCGCCGAACTCGCCCGGCGCGGCCACGCCGACCAGCGCGTTCATGTTGGCGCCGTCGACGTACACGCGGCCGCCGTGGGCGTGGACGATCTCGCACAGCTCCTTCACGCGCGTCTCGAACACGCCGTGGGTGCTGGGGTAAGTGATCATCACGCAGGCCAGGTCGGCGGCATGCTGCTCGCAGGCGCGCTTCAGGTCGTCGATGTCGACGTTGCCCTGCGCGTCGCAGGCCGTCACCACCACCTGCATGCCGGCCATCTGCGCGCTGGCGGGGTTGGTGCCGTGCGCGGAGGAGGGGATCAGGCACACGTTGCGGTGCGCATCGCCGCGGCTGGCGTGCCAGGCCTGGATGGCCAGCAGGCCGGCGTACTCGCCCTGCGAGCCGGCGTTGGGCTGCAGGCTGATGCCGGCGTAGCCAGTGGCCTCGCACAGCCAGGCGCGCAGCTGCTCGTCCAGCTCGCGGTAGCCCTGCAGCTGCTCGGCCGGCGCGAAGGGATGGATGTGCGCGAACTCGGCCCAGGTGATGGGGATCATCTCGCTGGTCGCGTTCAGCTTCATGGTGCAGCTGCCCAGCGGGATCATGCTGCGGTCCAGCGCGAGGTCCTTGTCGGACAGCGCGCGGATGTAGCGCAGCATCGCCGTCTCGCTCTTGTGGGTGTTGAACACCGGGTGCGCGAGGAAGGCGCTGGTGCGGCGCAGGTCGTCCGGCAGCCGCGGCCGGGCCTCGGCGGCCAGGTCCTCGAAGCGCGGCATCGGCGTGCCGGCCGGCACGAACACGGCCCACAGCGCCTCCACGTCGGCGCGCGTGTGGGTCTCGTCCAGGGTGACGCCCAGGTGCTGCTGCAGGCGGCGGCGCAGGTTCATGCCGGCCTGCTGGGCGCGGTCGTAGATGGCCTGCGTGTCCTCGCCGGTCTTCACGGTGAGCGTGTCGAAGGCGGTGTCGTGCACCAGCTCGCGGCCCATCTGCTCCAGCCCGCGCGCCAGCACGGCGGTGAGCAGCGCCACGCGCTGGGCGATGCGCGTCAGGCCCTCGGGGCCGTGGTAGACGGCGTACATGCTGGCGATCACCGCCGGCAGCACCTGCGCCGTGCAGATGTTGGAGGTGGCCTTCTCGCGGCGGATGTGCTGCTCGCGCGTCTGCAGCGCCAGGCGGTAGGCCGGTGCGCCGTGCGCATCGACGCTCACGCCCACCAGGCGGCCGGGCAGCGAGCGCTTGAAGGCGTCGCGGCAGGCCAGGTAGGCCGCGTGCGGTCCGCCCGCGCCCATCGGCATGCCGAAGCGCTGCGTGGTGCCGCAGACGATGTCGGCGTCCCATTCGCCGGGCGGCACGAGCAGCGTGAGGGCCAGCAGGTCGGCGGCCACGCAGAAGGCGGCGCCTTTCTCGTGCGCCATGCCCACCAGCGGGCGCAGGTCGTGCACGCGGCCGGTGGTGCCGGGGTACTGCGCCAGCACGCCGAAGAACTCGCCGCCGGCCATCAGGTGCGGCAGCGTCTCGTTGAGGGTGCTGACCTTGACCTCGATGCCCAGCGGCACGGCGCGCGTGCGGATCACCTCGATGGTCTGCGGATGGCAGTCGCCGGCCACCAGGAAGACGTTGCTCTTGCTCCTGACGCTGCGCTTGGCCAGCGTCATCGCCTCGGCCGCGGCGGTGGCCTCGTCGAGCATCGACGCGTTGGCGATCGCCATGCCGGTGAGGTCGCACACCATCGTCTGGAAGTTGACCAGCGCCTCCATGCGGCCCTGCGAGATCTCGGCCTGGTAGGGCGTGTAGGCGGTGTACCAGGCGGGGTTCTCGAGGATGTTGCGCAGGATGACGCCCGGCGTGTGCGTGCCGTGGTAGCCCTGGCCGATGAAGTTGCGCGCCACCTTGTTTTTCGCGGCGATGGCCTTCAGCTCCGCCAGCGCCTCGGCCTCGGTGGCGGGCGTGGGCAGCTTCATCGCGCGGCTGCGGCGGATGGCCGGCGGCACGATGCCGTCGATCAGCTCGGCGCGCGAGGCCGAGCCGACGGCGCGCAGCATCGCCGCTTCGTCATCGGCCGAGGGGCCGATGTGGCGGCCGGCGAAGGCATCGGCGCGCTCGAGCGCGGCCAGGGGCGGGAAGGGGGCGGGCGTGGTCATGGGAAAGTGGGAAAGTCAGGCGGCCGCGGAGCAGGCCATGCGGGAACACCCAGGGCACCGGATCTGCCGGGCCGGAGGGTGTGCCCCCTCGAGGGGGTTGTTGGCGAAGCGGAACGAAGTCCGCGAAGCCCGGGGCTGCTTCACGATTCCGCGGCGAGCTTCTCGTAGGCGACGGCGTCGAGCAGGCCGTCGAGCTGCGCCGCGTCGCTCAGCTTCACCTTGAAGAACCAGCCCTCGCCCAGCGGGTCGCTGTTGGCCAGCGAGGGGTCGTTGCGCAGCGCCTCGTTCACCGCGGTGATCTCGCCGGTCACCGGCATGTAGACGTCGGCGGCGGCCTTGACCGACTCCACCACGCCGGCCACCTCGCCCTGCGCGAACTGCTTGCCCACCTCGGGCAGGTCGACGAAGACCACGTCGCCCAGCGCGTCCTGCGCATGGACGGTGATGCCGACCGTGGCGACGTCGCCCTCGGTGGCGACCCATTCGTGGTCCTTGGTGTACTTGACGTTGCTCATCTGCGGGTTCCTCGTGAAAAGGGAGAGAGAAGGAAGAGAAGGAGAAGGAGAAGGAGAAGGAAGAAAGGCGAAGGCGCGGCTGCTGCTCAGCCGCGGTGGTAGTTGGCGGGCACGAAGGGCATCTGCGTGACCTCCATCGGCACCGGCTTGCCGCGCACCACGGCCTGCACGCGCGTGCCCGGCGCGGCGTAGGCGGTGGCGACGTAGGCCATGGCGACGGGCCGGTCGACCGTGGGGCCGAGCAGGCCGCTGGTCACCAGGCCGATGTCGTGACCCTCGAAGTTCTGCAGCACCACGCCCTCGCGCACCGGCACGCGCTCCAGCGCGACCAGGCCGACGCGGCGGCGCCTGAGCGTGTCGTGGTCGACGTGGCCCGCGGCGCCGGTGGAGGCCGCCAGCTGCGCCAGCACCTTCGCAGCGCCGGGGAAGCCGCCCTCGCGCTCGCCGCCGGCGCGGCGCACCTTCTGGATCGCCCAGGTGAGCGAGGCCTCGACCGGCGTGGTGGTGGTGTCCAGGTCGTTGCCGTACAGGCACAGGCCGGCCTCCAGCCGCAGCGAGTTGCGCGCGCCCAGGCCGATGGGCTGCACCTCCGGCTGCGCCAGCAGCAGGCGCGCCAGGCGCTCGGCGTCTTCGGCGCGCACGGAGATCTCGAAGCCGTCCTCGCCGGTGTAGCCGCTGCGGGTGGCGAAGGCGGGCACGTCGCCGATCTTCACCGCGCCGCCGGTCATGAAGACGAAGCGGCCGATGCCGGGCGAGAGCCGCTCCAGCACCGCCGCCGCCTGCGGACCCTGCAGCGCGAGCAGGGCATGGTCGGGCATCGGCAGCACCTGGCAGCGGCTGCCGATCTTCTGCCGGATGTGCGCGATGTCGGCGTCCTTGCAGGCGCCGTTGACGACCACGAAGAGGCTGCCCGGCCCTTCGTTGAAGAACATCAAGTCGTCCAGGATGCCGCCTTCGTCGTTCAGCAGCAGCCCGTAGCGCTGCTTGCCGGGCGCCAGGCCGGTCACGTCGACCGGCATCAGCGTCTCGAAGGCGGCGGCGGCGTCCGGCCCCACCAGCCGCAGCTGGCCCATGTGGGAGATGTCGAACAGGCCCGCGGCGGTGCGCGTGTGGCGGTGCTCGGCGATCAGGCCGGCGGGGTACTGCACCGGCATCGAATGGCCGGCAAAGGGCACCATGCGCGCGCCCAGTTCGACATGCAGGTCGTACAGGGGCGTCTTGAGCAGCGGGGCATCGGAAGGGGCGTCGGCCATGGGGGCACTCCGGCGGGGCAGTCGAAATCCACGAAGCACATCGTGGGCCACCCCGGCTGTCCCTGGTGCCTGAGAGATTCGCCTCCAGCGATCGGAGGTTTGCTCCTTCGGCGGGTGCCATCGGCGGTGATGCCGGGCGCCTCTCTCCAGCCAGGAAACGCCCGCATCGGCGGGCGCTGCGTCAGTCCTTTTGCCTGAGCGTTCGGATGCTTCCTGCGCCTTCGGCGGCCCCGCGCGGCGGGGCTCTCTCCTGACCCGGGCGAGTGTAGTGGATCGGCCGGCGCGTCAGTGGCACACCGGCTGCGGGCCGATCGCCTTCGCGTCCGGCGGCGCCTTGGATTCGGCCAGCGTCAGGCGGCCGTCGCGGTCGCGGTCCAGGGCCTGGAAGAAGCGCAGGTCGTGGGCCTGTTTCTCCTCCGGCGCGAGCCTGCCGTCGCCGTCGCGGTCCACCGCCTGGATGTAGCAGCGCGCGACCGAGCGCAGGGCCTGCGGCGGCAGCGGCACGCGCCGGCCCTCGGCGCCCTGCAGGTTGTGTTCGAGCCAGCGCTGGTATTCGGCCAGGTCGATGAAGCCGTCGTGGTTCAGGTCCGTCTGCGTGAAGTCGGCGCGCACGCCGGCCTCGTGCTCGGCGCGGTCGACGAAGCCGTCGCCGTTGGTGTCGAGGCGGCGGAACTGGGCCTCCTGCTCGTCGGGCGCGGCGGCGGACGCCCAGGCGCCGGCCAGGAGCGCAGGCAGGAGGGGAAGAAGGAAGACGCGGGCGATGATGCGCATGGGCTGTGGGACAAGGCGGCAGGAAGGCCGCACTCTAGCCGGTGGCGCATCTCCCCCGGCATGGCCGCGGGTCGGGCGGCCCGGCGCCGGCGGCTCAGTGCAGCACTTCGGCCGGCAGCAGGCGCTCGATGCGTTCGCGGACCGAGGCGGCCCGCTCGTCGCCGGCGGCGCGCGCGATCTCGGCCAGCATCGCTTCGGCGGTGGCCAGCATGGCGTCGCGGTCGCGCGCCTCGCGCAGCGCCGTCCGGAAGCGGCCGGCCAGGGGCGGATCGCGGCGCACGAACATGCGCTCGCACAGGTCGAACAGGAACATGCGGGTGGTGGCCAGCGAGCGCTTGCCGTCGAAGGGATCGGCCGCCACCGGCGTCGCCTCTGGCGCGGCCGGTGCGGCCGGTTCGGTCGGTTCGGTCGGTTCGGTCGGCGCGCGGTGCGCGGGCGCGGCCCCGTCCGCGGCCAGGTAGCCCTGCTCGACCAGCCGTTGCGCGACGTGTGCCGCCTCGTCGCGGCCGCCGCCGAACAGCGCCCCGAAGTCCGTGAGCGAGTGCTGGCCGCCGGCCAGCAGCAGCAGGGCGCGCTCGCGCTGGCTCAGCGAGCGCCGGCCCGGCTGCAACTCGTCGCGCGCCTTGTCGGTCCGGATGAAACGCATGGAAGTGAAGGTGCCGCCGCAGGAAGGAGGCCGCAGCATCGCCGCCGGCCATGACATCCGCATGAACCCGTGGGCCGCGCCCGCCGCACCCGCGGCGAAGGGCGCGCCGGCTCCCCCTAGCGCGCGTACACCAGGTCGCGCAGGCCCAGGGACAGGCCCGGCACGTAGGTGATGACCATCAGGCAGGTCAGCACCACCAGCACAAAGGGCACCAGCTGCGTGACGATCCGGTCGAGCGAGATGCGCGCCACGGTGCACGCCGCGAACAGGTTCACGCCGAAGGGCGGCGTGATCATGCCCAGCGCCAGGTTCACGACCATGATCAGGCCGAAGTGCACCGGGTCGATGCCGAAGTGCTGCGCCACCGGCGCAAGAATCGGCGCCAGCACGATGATCGCCGCGCTGGTCTCGATGAACATGCCGATGACGAACAGCGCCGCATTCACGCCCAGGAGGAACATGCCCGGCGACCGCAGCACCTGCTCCAGCCAGTGGCCGATGGCCTCGGGCACGCCCGCGCGAGTGATGAGGAAGGCGAACAGCCCCGCGTTGGCGATGATGAACATGATCACCGCCGACGAGAGCACCGACTTGCGCAGCACGGCGTACAGGTCGGCCACGCCGATCTCGCGGTAGATCAGCATGCCCACCACGAGGGCGTAGAACACCGCCACCGCCGAGGCCTCTGTGGGCGTGAAGATGCCGCCGTAGATGCCGCCGAGGATGATCACCGGCATCAGCAGCGCCCAGCCGGCCTGCCACAGGGCCTTGAAGAAGGGCATGCGGCCTTCGCCGTCGTTCTTGCCCCAGCCCTTCCACTTGCAGTAGATCCACACGAACAGCATCAGCGCGCCGCTGATGAGGAGGCCGGGGCCGAAGCCGGCGATGAACAGCTCGCCGATCGACACCTCGGCGCTCACGCCGTACAGGATCATGGGGATGGACGGCGGGATGATCACGCCCAGCTCCGCGCTGGTGGCCTGCAGCGCCGCGGCGTAGCTCGTCGGATAGCCGTGCTTGATCAGCGCCGGGATCAGGATGGCGCCGATGGCGAAGGTGGTGGCCACCGAGGAGCCCGACACCGCCGCGAAGATCATGCAGGTGAGCACGCAGGTCATCGGCAGGCCGCCCTGCACGCCGCCGACGATGCTCTTGGCGAACTCCACCAGCCGGCGCGAGATGCCGCCGGTCTCCATCAGGTTGCCCGCCAGGATGAAGAAGGGGATGGCCGCGAGCGGAAACTTGTTGATGGAGTTGAACATCTCCTTGGCGGAGATGAGCATGGGCGCGCCGGTGACCTGCATGCCCAGCACCGCGGACAGGCCGATGGACACCGCCACCGAGATCGACAGCGCGAAGCACAGCACCATCGTGCCGACCATGACGGGCGTCATAGGGCCTCCCGGCTCGTTGCGGCGCTCATTGCGCGGTCTCCAGCTCGAGCCGCTTGGGATCGAGGTAGTTGCCGACGATGCCCAGGAGCGAGAACACGGCCCCCACCGGCAGCGCCAGGTAGGCCCACACCATGGACAGGCTTTCGAGCCCGGCCATCGACTGCACGCGGCCGCGCATGGCGTAGTCGAAGCCCCACCGGAGGATGACCAGCATCAGCGCCAGCGCGGCGACGCTCACCACGCCGTCGAGTACGCGCTTGATCCTGGGCGGGCTCCAGCGGTAGAGCACGTCGACGCTCACCATCGCGCCCTGGCGGAAGGCCATGGGGATGCCGAGGAACACCATCCAGATCAGGCTCACGCGGATCAGGATCTCGCTCCATTCGGCCGGCTCCTCGAGCACGAAGCGCGTGATGATCTGGAACATGCCCAGCGATGCCGCGATCACCAGCATCACGCAGGCCAGGGCCATCGAGAGCGCCGTCGTCCGGCGTTCGAGCCCGAGGAACTTGTCTTTCATCTCCAGTCCAGTCTCTTCCAACAAAAAAGCCCGCCGGACGGTGCCGGGCGGGCGCAGGTGGCTATCGGTCCGACAGCGCGATCCGCATCACTTGTAGTCGCGGATCTTGTCGAGGTTGGCCTTGCCGAATTCCTTCTCGAACTGCGCGTTCACGGGCGCCAGCGCCGCCACGAACTTGGCCTTGTCGATCTGGTCGATCACGGTCATGCCCTTGGCGCGCAGGTCGGCGACACCCTTGGCGTCGTCTTCGTCGACGCGGGCCCGGTTGGCCTTGGTGGCCTCCTTGGCGGCATCGAGGAAGGCCTGCTTGTCGGCGGCCGAGAGCTTGTCGAAGGCCTCCTTGTTCATCAGGAAGATGCAGGGCGAGTAGACGTGACCGGTCAGCGTGAGGTGCTTCTGCACCTGGTCGAACTTGGCCGAGATGATGACCGGCAGCGGGTTCTCCTGGCCGTCGACCGTGCCCTGCTGCAGCGCGGTGAACACCTCCGGGAAGGCCATGGGCGTGGTGATGATGCCGAAGCCCTTGTAGGCCGCGATGTGCACGGGGTTCTCCATGGTGCGCATCTTCAGGCCCTTGAGGTCGGCGGGTTCCTTGACGTCGCGCTTGCTGTTCGTCATGTGGCGGAAGCCGTTCTCGGCCCAGGCCAGGGCCTTGAAGCCCTTGGCGTCGAACTTCTTGAGCAGGTCCTGGCCGATCGGGCCGTCGAGCACCGCGCGTGCATGCGCCTTGTCGCGGAACAGGAAGGGCACGTCCAGGATCTTGGTTTCCGGCACGAAGTTGGGCACCGGGCCGGTCGAGGAGAAGGCCAGTTCCTGGGTGCCCAGCTGGACGGCCTCGATGGATTCGCGTTCGCCGCCGAGCGCGCCGTTGTAGAAGGTCTGGATCTTGTAGCGGCCGCTGGTGCGCTTCTCGACCTCCTTGGCGAAGGTGTCGATGGCCACGCCCTGGTGCGAGTTCTGCGCGGTCGAGATGCTGATCTTCATGGTGGTCTGCGCCAGCGCGGCGCAGGCCATGCCGAAGCCGAGAACCAGGCCAGCGGCCAGACGGTTCAACTTCATAGGGAGTCTCCTTGGGTGGTCACGCGGCGCCAGAGCGGGCCGCAGGCAGGGCCTCGACTATGCACGCACCGGCAGCCGCACCGCGTCGGGATTTTCACGGACGTAGCTGCGGATCGCGTCGTCGAAGCTGGCGTCGGCCTGCAGGCCCAGCGCGGCGGCGCGGCGCGCGTCGAAGCGGCCGGGCCACGTTTTCACGATGCGCATGATGGCCGGGTCCGGCGTGCGGTCGAGCAGCGCCAGCGCCTCCGGGCCGGCGACGCGGCCCAGCGCCGCCGCCATCTCGCCCACCGTGGTGGCCAGCGACGGCAGGTTCATGGCGGTGCGCGGCCCCCACTCGGCCTCGGACGCGGTCGCGGCCCGCACGATGCCCTCGACGGTGCGCGCCGGCGAGGCCAGGGCCACCGGCGTGTCGTCGGGCACCGGGCAGGGCGCGCGCACGCCGGCCAGCGGCTCGCGGACCATGCCGCTGAAGAAGCCCGAGGCCGCGCCGTTGGGCCGGCCGGGGCGCACGCTCACCGTCATCAGCCGCACGCTGCGGCCGCGCACGAAGCCCTTGCGCGTGTAGTCGGCCACCAGTTGCTCGCCGACGAACTTCTGGATGCCGTAGCTGGTCTGCGGCGTGGGCAGCGTGTCGTCTTCGATCACCGGCGGCAGCGGCTGCGCGGGCGAGTCGCCGAACACGGCCAGCGAGCTGGAGAACACCAGCACCGGCCGCGTGCCGGCCGCGCGCAGCCGCTCCAGCAGCGCGTGCGTGGCGGCGAAGTTGCTGCGCATGCCGAGGTCGAAGTCGGCCTCGCATTCGCCGCTGACGGCGGCGGCCAGGTGGAAGACGGCGTCGGCCTCCTTCCAGAACGCTGCACCGCCGTCGGCGAGCTGCGCGTTGAGGTCGCCGGTGGCCTGGGCGATGCGCGGGTCGGCTGCCAGGTCGGCCGGCGCGGGGGCCCGGTCGACCAGCGTGATGCACTCGATGCTGCGTGCCGGGGCGCCGTCCAGCGCCAGCTGCCCTTGCGCGAGCAGGGTGCGCGCGAGTCGCGCGCCGAGGAAGCCGGCGCCGCCGGTGATGACGATGTTCATGGTGCCTGTCTCCTGCGCCGAGGATAGCGGCAATCAAGAAAATGGCCCCTGGAACATCGCTACGCGCTGGCCCGATGCCCGGAGGATGCTTCCGCCCTCTTGGATCGGTCCGGCGATGAAAAAAGGCGCCCGCAGGCGCCTCGAACCGCGAGCCCGCTGGCTCACATCCCCACGTAGTTCGGCCCGCCGCCGCCCTCGGGCGTGACCCACACGATGTTCTGCGTCGGGTCCTTGATGTCGCAGGTCTTGCAGTGCACGCAGTTCTGCGCGTTGATCTGCAGGCGCTGCGCGCCGCCGTTGGCCTCGTCGGGCACGAACTCGTACACCCCGGCCGGGCAGTAGCGTCCCTCCGGCCCCGCGTATTCCGGCAGGTTGATGCGGGTGGGCACCGTCGGGTCCTTGAGCGTCAGGTGCGCCGGCTGGTTCTCCTCGTGGTTGGTGTTGCTCACGAACACCGAGCCCAGCCGGTCGAAGGTCAGCTTGCCGTCCGGCTTGGCGTACGCGATGGGCTTGTGCCGGCTGGCCGGCTCCAGGCAGGCGTGGTCCGGCTTGTCGCGGTGCAGCGTCCAGGGGATGTGGCCGCGCAGCACGAACTGCTCGAAGCCGTTCATCACCGTGCCCACCGTCAGGCCCTTCTTGAACCAGTTCTTGAAGTTGCGGTCCTTGTACAGCTCGGCGTGCAGCCAGCTCTTCTCGAAGGCCTCGGGGTAGGCGCCGAGCTCGTCGTGCTGGCGCCCGGCCATCACCGCATCGAAGGCGGCGTCGGCCACCAGCATGCCGGTCTTGATGGCTGCGTGGCTGCCCTTGATGCGGCCCACGTTGAGGTAGCCGGCGTCGCAGCCGGCCAGCGCGCCGCCGGGGAACACCGTCTTGGGCAGCGACAGCAGGCCGCCGGCGGTGATGGCGCGCGCGCCGTAGGACAGGCGCTTGGCCGTGACCTCGCCCTTGTCGTTGGTGAGGTACCAGCGGATGCGCGGGTGGGTCTTCCAGCGCTGGAACTCCTCGAAGGGACTCATGTACGGGTTCTTGTAGCCCAGCCCGGTGACGAAGCCCATGGCGACCTTGTTGTCCTCCAGGTGGTAGAGGAAAGCGCCGCCGTAGGTCATCTCGTCCATCGGCCAGCCGGCCGTGTGCATGACGAAGCCGGGCGTGTGGCGGCTCGGGTCGATCTCCCACAGCTCCTTGATGCCGATGGCGTAGCTCTGCGGGTCGCTGTCCGCGTCGAGCTTGAAGCGGCTGATGAGCTGGCGGCCCAGGTGGCCGCGTGCGCCTTCGCAGAACAGGGTGTACTTGCCGTGCAGCTCCATGCCGAGCTGGAAGTTCTCGGTGGGCTGGCCGTCCTTGCCGATGCCCATGTTGCCGGTGGCCACGCCCTTGACGGAGCCGTTCTCGTTGTAGAGCACCTCGGCAGCCGGGAAGCCCGGGAAGATCTCGACGCCCAGTTCCTCGGCCTGCTGCGCCAGCCAGCGCACCACGTTGCCCAGGCTGACGATGTAGTTGCCGTGGTTCTGCGCGAAGGGCGGCAGGAAGATGCCGGGCACGCGCACGCCGCCGGTCTCGCTGAGGAACACGTAGGCGTCGTCGGTGACGGGCTGGTTCAGCGGCGCGCCCTTTTCCTTCCACTCGGGGATCAGCTCGGTCAGCGCGCGCGGGTCCATCACGGCGCCCGAGAGGATGTGGGCGCCGGGCTCGGAGCCTTTCTCGAGCACCACGACCGAGATCTCCTTGCCGTGGAGCTCGGCCTGCTGCTTCAGGCGGATCGCGGCGGACAGCCCGGCCGGGCCGGCGCCGACGATCACCACGTCGTATTCCATGGCCTCGCGCGGGCCGTACTCGGCCAGGATTTCTTCTGGGGTCATCGGGGTCTCTGCGTGTGGGGTGGGGGACGGCCTTGGGGAAGGGCGTAACAATCCATTCTATTCAGCCGGCCTGCGCCGCCCGCCGTCGCCCGTGCGACTGGGCTGCCGGCCGGGCGGGCGCACGCCGCGCCCCCGCTTCCCCCCCTCCCGGACGACACTGCTGCCCATGAAGATCGAGATCCCCGAACGCAAGAAGCTGGTCTACGAGACCGTCATTCCCATCCGCTGGGGCGACATGGACGCCATGGGGCACCTGAACAACACGAGCTACTTCCGCTATCTGGAAATCGCCCGCATCGACTGGATGCGCTCGATCGGCTTCGAGCCCGACCCGGAAGGCGAGGGCATGGTGATCGTCAACGCCTTCTGCAACTTCTACCGCCAGCTCGAGTACCCGGGCGACGTGCTGCTGAAGATGTACGTGAGCGACCCGGGCCGCACCACCTTCGAGAGCTGGGGCACGATGGAGCGGACCGACCTGCCCGGCGTCATCCACGCCGCCGGCGGCGCGACCACCATCTGGGTGGATTTCCCCAAGCAGAAGGCCGTGGAACTGCCCGGCTGGCTGCGCGAGCTGGTGTCCGCCGCGCCGTGAAGCCGTCTACGCCGGCGTGCGCGAGGTCGGCATGACCAGCGCCTCGCCGTCGATGACCACCTTCCGGCCTACGGTGCAGACGGTGGTGAGGGTCGCGCGCTTCTTCTCCGGCGACAGTTCCTTGACGGTGACGGTCGCCTGCACGGTGTCGCCCGGCCGCACCGGCGCCTTGAATCGCAGGCTCTGGCTGAGGTAGACCGTGCCCGGCCCCGGCAGGCGCCCCGCGATGGCCGCGGAAATGACGCTTGCCGTCAACATGCCATGCGCGATGCGGCCCTTGAAGGCGGTTCCCTGAGCGAATTCTTCGTTGATGTGCATGGCGTTGTTGTCGCCCGAGGCGCCGGCGAACAGGATGATGTCGGCCTCGGTGATGGTCTTGGCGAAGCTGGCCTGCATGCCGGGCCGCAGGTCCTCGAAGTCGTAGCCGTTGAGCGCGTTCATGGCGGGTGCCTTCCTCGGGTGCTCAGGCCGCCGCCTGCTCGGCCACGGGCCGGCTGGCCGGCGGCGGGGCGGCGTGGGGCTGGGCGCGGAAGGCCTGCAGGCGCTCGGCATGCAGTCGCTCGGCCCGGGCCAGGCTCTGCTCCTTCACGTGGCCGTAGCCGCGGATCTCCTCGGGCACGCCGGCCAGGGCCACGGCCGCGGCGTGGTTGTCCGCGTCGAGCCGGGCCAGCACCTCGTCCAGCATGCGCTCGTAGTCGTCGATCAGCTGGCGCTCCCGGCGCCGCTCCACGGTTTTGCCGAAGACGTCCAGCGCGCTGCCGCGCAGGTCCTTGAAGCGCGCCAGCCAGCGGAAGGCGGTGCGCATCCACGGCCCGAAGCTGCGCTTGACGAGGTGGCCGGTCACCGGGTCGCGCCGGGCGATCCCTGGCGGCGCCAGGTGGTACTTCACCGTGTAGCCCTGCGGGAACTGCGCGTCGAGCCCGGCCAGGAAGGCCGGGTCGGCGTGCAGGCGGGCCACCTCGTACTCGTCCTTGTAGGCCATCAGCTTGTACAGGCAGCGCGCCACCGCCTCGGCCAGCGCGTGGGCGTCCGGCACGGCGCGGCGCTCGGCGGCCATCGCCCGGCCGACCTGGGCGGCATAGCGGCGCGCGTAGGCCGCGTCCTGGTAGGCGATCAGCTCGGGCACGCGCACTTCCAGCAGGCGCCGCAGCTCGCCGGTGGCGCCGAGGCCGTCCACGATGGCGAGCGCCTCCGCCGAGGGCGGCGCGGCGAGGGCGGGCGCCTGGTGCCGCGCGGCTTCCGCCTCGACGAAGGCGCGGTCCACCACCGCCATGCGGCCCCAGCGGAAGGCTGCGAGGCCCTGCTCGACGCCCACGCCCGCCTGGCGGATGGCCGTCTCGATCGATTCGGCCCGCAGCGGCAGGGTGCCGGCCTGGAAGGCCACGCCCACCATGAAGGTGTTGGTGGCCATGGCGTCGGCGAACAGGCCCTCGGCCAGCGCCTGGCCGTCCAGGTAGACGTTGTCGGCCCGGCGCGTGACCCTGTCGATGCCGGCGGCGAGCACGCGGACGGAGGGGAACAGCACATGCCGGTCGGCGATCATCCGGCCCGTGGGCGTCTGGGTCGTGGACACCACGGCGACGGTCCGGCCGGGGTGGCACTTGTCCAGGTTCTTGGCATCGGTGGCATTCAGGATGTCGAAACCCAGGTACAGGTCGCAGCGGCCGTCCGAGACCTTGTTCGAGCCGTCGAAGGGCGCATTCGTGACCTTGATGTCGGAGATGACGGCGCCGCCTTTCTGCGCCAGGCCGGTCTGGTCCAGCCCGATGACATGCTTGCCTTCCAGCCGCGCGGCGTTGGCGATGGTGGCGGCCACGGTCACCGAGCCGGTGCCGCCGATGCCCATGATGTGGACCGAGAAGCCGAAGCTGGCATCGACCTTGGGCTGGGGCTCGGGCAGCGCGCGTTCCAGCGCCGGGATGCGGCCCTTCTTCTTTTTTTTCCGGCCGTCCCCGTCGTCCGGCGCCGCGTTCGGCGTGATCGTCAGGAAGGACGGGCAGAAGCCCTTGACGCACGAGAAGTCCTTGTTGCACGAGGACTGGTGGATGCGCGTCTTGCGGCCGAATTCCGTCTGCACCGGCTCGACGCTCATGCAGTTGCTCTGGACGCCGCAGTCGCCGCAGCCTTCGCACACGCGCTCGTTGATCACCGTCACCTGGGCCGGCTCCTCGGCCTTGCCGCGGCTGCGGGCGCGGCGCAGCTCGGCGGCGCATTCCTGGTCGTGCACCAGCACGGTGGTGCCGGGCGTGGCGGCCAGCAGGCGCTGGGCCTCGTCCAGCCGGTCGCGGTGCCAGGCCTCGGTGCCGCCGGGCAGGGCGCCGATGCGCCCGGGCCGGTCGCTGGTGACGATGACCTTCTTCACGCCGTTGGCCAGCAGGTCCGCCACCAGGGCGGACAGCGGCTCCTCGCCCTGGATCGCCTGGCCCCCGGTCATCGAGGTGTGAGCGTTGCGCAGGATCTTGAAGGTGATGTTCACGCCGGTACTGGCGCAGTAGCGGATCGCCAGGCTGCCGGAATGGGCGTAGGTGCCGTCGCCCATGTTCTGGAAGATGTGGTCCGTGCCGGTGAACGGCGCCATGCCGATCCACTGCGCGCCCTCGGCGCCCATGTGGGTGCCCATGACCACGTTGCGGTCCATCCACATCGCCATGGTGTGGCAGCCGATGCCGGCCGAGACGATGCTGCCCTCGGGCGCCCGGGTGGAGCTGTTGTGCGGGCAGCCCGAGCAGAACCAGGCGGTGCGCGCGGTGGTGGCGACCTTGTCGCCCGCATGGATCTCGTCCAGGCGCCGCAGCCAGGCCTCGGCCGACTCGATGCGCGCCTTCTGCGAGAGCCGCCGGGTCAGCGCCCGCCCGATCACGTCGGACTCGAACTCGCCGAAGTGCGGCAGCAGCTCCTTGTCCTGCTCGTCGAACTTGCCGACGATGCGCGGCGCGTTGGCCGTGCCGTACAGCACGTTCTTGGCGAACATCTCCAGGAAGGGCCGCTTCTCCTCGATGACGAAGATCTCCTCCAGGCCGCGCGCGAACTCGCGCACCACCTCGGGCTCCATCGGGAACAGCATGCCCATCTTGAGGATGCGGATGCCGTGGCGGCGCAGCGCCGCGTCGTCCAGGCCCAGCTCCAGGAAGCACTGGCGCAGGTCGTTGTAGGTCTTGCCGGCGGTGATGATGCCCAGCCACGCATCGGGGTTGGGAAAGACGACGTCGTTCAGCCGGTTCGCGCGCGCATAGCGCTTGGCCAGCTCGAGCCGGCGCGTGTAGAGCGACTGCTCCATCTCCAGCGCCTCGGCCCGCACGTTCATGCCGAGGTTCATGTTCGGCGTGAAGGGCTGGCCGTCGAACAGGAGGTCGGGTGTGACGAAGTCCAGCCGGCCCGGGTCGACGTTGGCCGTGCCCGTGCCGTCGGCGACGTTGGTGACGATCTTCATGCCCACCCACAGCCCGGACAGGCGCGACATCTGGTAGCCGTGCAGGCCCAGGTCCAGGATCTCCTGCACGTTGCCGGGGTACAAGCTGGGGATGCCGACGTGCATCAGCATGGGCTCGGACTGGCTGCACAGCGAACTGCTCTTGCAGCTCGGGTCGTCGCCGGCGATGGCCAGCACGCCGCCGTTGCGGCCGATGCCGGTGTAGTTGGCGTGCTTGAGGGCATCGCCCGAGCGGTCGACGCCCGGCGCCTTGCCGTACCAGAGCCCCGTCACCCCGTCGAACTTCGGCTTGCCCACCGTGTGCAGCATCTGCGTGCCCCACACGGCGGTGGCCGCCAGGTCTTCGTTGAGGCCGTCGACGAAGTGGATGTTCCTTTCCAGCAGCAGCTTCTGCTGGCGCAGCAGGGCCGCGTCGAGCATGCCCACCGGCGAGCCGCGGTAGCCGCTGACGAACATGCCGGTCCTGAGGCCCCGGCGCGCATCGGTGCGCACCTGGTCCAGCGTCAGCCGCACCAGCGCGTCGATGCCGCCGAGGTGGATCTGGCCCTGTTCCTGGGTGAAGATGGTGGGAGCTTGCTTCTTGTCTGGCATGGGATTCAGTGCTGCACGGGCCGCACGACCTGGAGCGTGGAGGCGGCGCCCGGCGCCTGGCCGGCGCGGTGCCGCGCCAGGTCCGAGCGGCCGTGCTGCACCAGCAGCACGGAGACGGCGGCGACGGCCGCCGGGATGGCGATGGCCATGAAGTTCTGCGCCAGCGGCAGGTTCATGCCGACGATCACGCCGATCAGGATCGGCGCGAGGATGGCGCCCAGGCGGCCCACGCCCAGCATCAGGCCGACGCCGGTGGCGCGGCAGGCGGCGGGATAGAACTGGCTGCAGTAGGCGCAGGAGACGGTCTGCGTGCCGATGGTGCAGGCGCCGGTGATGCCCACCACCAGGAACAGCGCCCCGGTCGGCATCGGGCGGCCCAGCAGCGTGAGCGAGACGGCCGCGATCGCGCACATGGCGACCAGCACGTACTTGATGTGCAGCCGGTCGGCCAGCCAGCCGCCGCCGATCGCGCCGACGGTCGCGCCGATGTTGAGCACCAGCACGAAGGTCAGCGCCGAGCCCAGGCTGTAGCCGGCACCCGCCATCAGCTTGGTCAGCCAGGAGTTCAGCCCGTAGACCATGAACAGGCACATGAAGCAGGTGATCCAGAACATCACGGTGGAGAAGCCGCGCCCCTCGCCGAACAGCGCGCGGAAGGCGCCCGCGTCGGGCGTCCTGGCGCGGCCCGCGGCGGCGGTGACGAACTGGTCGTCCGGCCGGAGTTCGACCTCCGGGGCCAGGCGTGCGACGACGCGCCGCAGTTCCGCCATGCGGCCCTTGCGCGCGAGGAAGCTCAGCGACTCGGGCATCTGCATCCAGATCAGCGGCAGCAGCACGACCGGCGCGGCCGCGGCCAGGAAGACGGCCTGCCAGCCGTAGGTCTCGATCAGTCCCTTGCCCATGACGGCGGCCAGCATGCCGCCGACCGAGTAGCCGCTGAACATCAGCGTGACCAGCGTGCTGCGCAGGCGCAGCGGCGCGTAGTCCGTCATCTGCGCGATCACGTTGGGCATGACGCCGCCGATGCCCAGGCCGGCCACGAAGCGCATCGCGCTGAACGTGAGCGGGTCTTTCGCCAGCCCGGCGCCCGCGGTGAACACGCTGAACACGGCGATGCACACGCAGATCACCAGCCGCCGGCCGAGCCGGTCGGCCAGGCCGCCGAACACCACGTTGCCGAACATCATGCCGAACAGCGCCGAGCTGGCCATGAAGCCGGCCTGCGTCGCGTCGACGCCCATCTCCTTCATGATCGACGGCAGCGCGATGCCGACCACGGCCAGGTCGTAGCCGTCGAAGATGATGGCCATGGCGCACCAGAACAGCACGACGCCGTGGAAGCGGCTGAACCGGGCCTCGTCGGCCAGGCGCTGAAGATCGATCTGTCGCATGCTTGTCTCCGTGTCTTTTCTTGTGGGGCTGCGGCGCGGGCGGGGCGCGGCCGCTAGCCGGCGAGGCGGAAGAAGGCCTGCGCGTTGCCGGCGAGGATCCCGTGCCGCTGCGCCGGCGTGAGGAAGCCGGCGCTGCGCACCAGCGCGCCGACCTCCTGCTCGCCCAGCGGGAAGGGATAGTCCGAGCCCAGCATCACGCGCTCCGGGCCCATCACGTCCACCAGCAGCCGCAGCGCCCCTTCGTCGAAGACGATGCCGTCCACGTGCAGGCGGCGGGCATACTCGGACGGCGGGCGCGGGCAGTCCTGGCGCACGATGTCGCGGTGCTTCCAGGCGTTGTCGGCGCGGCCCAGCAGGAAGGCGAAGCTGCCGCCGCCGTGGGCGAAGCAGATGCGCAGCGATTCGGGGATGCGCTCGAGCGCGCCGGAGAGGATCAGCGACAGCATGCCCAGCTGCGTCTCGGCCGCCATCGCGACGAGCCAGGGCAGCATCCACTTCTTCATGCGCTGGCTGCCGCCCATCATGTCCCAGGGGTGCACGAGCACCGGGATGCCGTTCTCGGCGCAGTAGGTCAGGAAGTCGACCAGGTCCGGGTGGTCCAGGTCCCTGTCGCCCACGTGGTTGCCGATCTGCACGCCGACGCAGCCGGCGGCCAGCGCGCGCGAGGCCTCGGCGCAGGCGCGCCGGGTGTCCTGCAGCGGCACCTGCGCCAGCGCCTTGAGCCGCGTGGGGTGGCGGGCGCAGAAGGCCAGCGCCGCGTCGTTCATCTGCGCCGCCCAGTCGGCCGCGCGGGCGGCTTCCCAGGCGTAGCCGAACATCACCGGCGTGGCGCAGACGATCTGCGTGGCGATGCCGTGCGCGTCCAGTTCGGCGACGCGGAAGTCGGCGTCCCACAGCGCGCGGTAGACGGGCCGGAAGGGGCGGTCGCCGAGCATGATCTGGCCGGTCTCGCCGCCCGCGTCGATGGCGAGCCAGGGCGCGCGCTCCGGTTCCACGGCCTGCGCCTGCGCGCGGCCGATCGCCGGCAGGAAATGCGAGTGGATGTCGATCATGCGCGGCGCTCCGCCAGCCGCCGGTGCCAGGCCTGGAAGTCGTTGCCGGGATGGACCTCGCCGCACTGCGGGCAGCGCCGTTCTTCGTCGGTGGTGGCGTAGAAGCGCTGGTACACCGGCGGCAGGTCGTCCACGATGCTCTCCAGCGCCATCTCGTAGCGCTTGACCACCGCGCCGCAGCCGGCGCAGCTCCATTGCAGCGCGTCGTGCTCGCCGGGCGGGCGCTTGCGCTCGATCACCAGGCACAGGCTGCCGGCTTCCGGGCGCTGCGGCGAATGCAGCGTGTGCGGCGCCATCAGGAAGATGTCGCCCTCGCGCAGGTCCACCCGCTCGTAGCGGCCGGCCTCCCACATCAGCAGGTGGGCGTTGCCCTTGAACTGGTAGAAGAACTCCTCGACCGGGTCGTCGTGGAAGTCGCTGCGCTGGTTCGGGCCGCCGACCACGGTGACCATGAAGTCGCTGTCCTGCCAGACCTGCCGGTTGCCCACCGGCGGCTTGAGCAGGTGCTCGTTGGCCTGCAGCCAGCGCGCGAAGTTCAGCGGTGCGCCGTACTTGAACTGCATCATGTCGGGTTTCCTCCCTGGTTGCGTGGGTGATGGGCGTTGCCTTGTCCGGCCGCTCGCGGTGCCGTCACGCGTCGGCCCTGGCGCCGGACGCCGATGGCCGGGTGGTGAAGGACACGCTGCCGAGCGCGCTCCGGCCGCAGCCGATGCTGCAGGCCACGTGCAGGCCGGGCCGCAGGGCCTCGGCCGCGGTGGCGGCGCCGGCCATGATCAGCGAGCCGGCCGGCAGGCTCATCTGCGCCGCATGCAGCAGCCGCGAAGCCTGCACCACCGAGCGCAGCGGGTGCCCGAGGATCGCGGCGGTCGAGCCGACCTGCACGTCGCGCCCGTCGAAGCACAGCCGCACGCCGGCGTTGCCCAGTCCGTCGAAGGCGCGCGACCAGGGGCCGACCACCAAGCCGGCCGACGAGCAGTTGTCGGCCACCACGCCCTCCAGGCTGAACTTGAAGTCGCGGTAGCGCGAGTCGATGATCTCCATGGCCGGCGCCACGGCCTCCAGGAAATCCGCCGCCTCCAGCGCGGTCAGCGGCGCGTCGATGGCGCGCCGCGTCACGAAGCAGACCTCGGGCTCGACGCGCGGATGGATGTAGCGCCCCAGGTCGACCGTGCCGCCGTCCTCCTCGATCATGGCGTCGGTGAGCAGGCCCCAGATCAGGCTGTCGACGCCCATCTGGACCATCTTGGCGCGGCTGGTGAAGCCGAGCTTGATGCCGCGCAGGCGCTCGCCGCGCGCGATGCGGCGGTCGATCGAGGCGCGCTGCACGGCATAGGCGCCGGCCAGGTCGAAGTGGCCGGGCTCGAAGGGCGGCACGTCGTGGGCATTCAGGGCGGCCGCGTCGAGGACGGCGGCGGCGTCGGCGAGGGTTCTGTTCAAGAGGCGGCTCCTGTTTCCGATGGCGTGGACCCTGCCGGCCCGCGCGGGTGGTAGGCCGTCGCCTTGATCTCGATGAGCAGGTGCGGGTGCGGCAGCTGGTGCACGGCCACCGTGGTGCGGGTCGGCCCGCCGTGGTCGAAGAACTCGGCCCAGACCTCGTTGAAGCCGCCGAAGTCGTTCATGTTGACCAGGAACACCTGGGTCTCGACCAGGTCGGCCAGGCTGGCGCCGGCGCTGGCGAGGATGTCGCGGATGTTCTCGATCACCGTGCGCGCCTGCACGCGGATGTCGAGCTTCGTCACGCCCAGGGCGTCGGCCTCGGCGCCGGCGAAGCTGTTGTCGGGCCGGCGCGAACTGGTGCCCGAGACGAAGAGGAAATCGCCTGCGCGCTTGAGGTGCGGAAAGCGTCCGCGCGGGGCGGCCTTGCCGGCCACGACGCGGGCCTGGGTGTCGGGTGTCATGGGTGGGGTCATTCCTCGGCCTTGAAATCGGTCTGGGCCGCCACCGCGCGCCAGCGCGCGATCTCGGCCTGCTGGAACGCGGCGAACTCGCGTGCGCTCAGGTAGGCGGGGGTCAGCTCCTGCTCCGCCAGGAAGCGGGCCAGGGCGGGCGACTTCATCGCGTCCGCGGTGGCCTGGCCGAGGCGTTCGACGACGCCGGCCGGCGTTCCCCTGGGCGCGAAGAGGCCGTACCAGCCGCCCGCCACGACGCTGCCGAAGCCCAGCTCCTTCATGGTCGGCACCGTGGGCATGCCCGCGCTGCGGTGCTCGCCGGTCACGGCCAGGATGCGCAGCCTGCCGCTCTTCACGTGCGGCAGGGCGACCTGCGGCACCACGAACCCCAGCTGGACCTGGCCGCCGATCAGCTCGGTCACCAGCGGCGCCGATCCCTTGTAGGGCACGTGCACCAGCTTCAGGCCGGCCTGGCGGCTGAACATCTCGCCGGCGAACTGCGACGGCGTGCCGGCGCCGAAGGAGCCGAAGGCTGCGGTGCCCGCATTGGCCTTCAGCCAGCCGAGCAGCTCGGCCATGTTCCGGGCCGGGACCGAGGCGGGAACGGCCAGCGCGAGCTCGAACGCGACCAGCCGGGCAATGGGCACGAAGTCGGCCACCGGGTCGTAGGGCAGCTTCCTGAAGACCACGGGGTTCATGGCCATGGTCTGCGCGAAGCCCAGCAGCAGCGTGTGGCCGTCCGCCGGAGACCGTGCGGCGGCGCTGACGCCGATGTTGCCGTTGGCGCCGGCGCGGTTGTCGATCAGGACGGTCTGCCCCAGCCGCTCGCCCAGCAGCTGCCCGAACCGGCGCGCGAAGATGTCCGGCGTGCCGCCGGCAGGGCCCGGCACGATCAGGCTGAGCGGGCGGGCAGGGAAGGCCTGGGCGAACGCGCGGCTTCCCAGCGCTGCCGCCGATGCCGCGCAGGCCAGCGCACAGCGGCGGGTCATGGAGGCCGGCGCCATCCCGGACTTCGTGCGGAGGGGCATGGCGTTCACCCCTGCTGCGGGCCGAAGGCCGCGGTGACGCTGCCCAGGCCCTCGATGCAGGCCTCGAAGACGTCGCCGGGACGGACCGCGGCCATCGGCCCCAGCGCACCGGTCAGCACGATGTCGCCCGCGCGCAGCGGGTCGCCGCGGCGCGCCATCGTGTCGGCCAGCCAGACCGCGGCGTTGAGCGGGTTGCCCAGGCAGGCCGCGCCGGCGCCGGTGGAGACCGGGTCGCCGCGGCAGCTCATGGCCATGCCGCAGGCCGCGAGATCGAGCCGGCCCAGGGCGACGGGGCGCGTGCCCAGCACAAACAGGCCCGAAGACGCGTTGTCGGCGACGGTGTCGGCGAGGCGGATGTCCCACTGCGCGATGCGGCTGCCCACCACCTCGATGGCCGGCAGCGCGTAGGCGGTGGCGGAGATCAAGTCGGCGACGGTGTTGCGCGTGTGGGGAAGATCGCGTTCCAGCACGAGCGCGATCTCGGCCTCGACCTTGGGCTGCAGGGTGCGCTCCCAGGCGATCTCCTCGCCGTCGCCGACGGCCATGCCGGCGAACAGGGCGCCGAAGTCCGGCGCGTCGACGCCCAGTTGCGCCTGCACCGCGCGCGAGGTCAGGCCGATCTTGCGCCCGACCAGGCGCTCGCCCGCCTCGAGCCGGCGGCGGCTGATGGATTGCTGCACTTGGTATGCGACGTCCAGCAGCGGGGTGCCGGCCGCCGCGGCCGCGAGTTCGTCGCGGACCGGTGATGTCGGGGTGCGCGTCTCGGCGGCCTGCCAGAGGCGTTCGGCCACTTGCTCGATGCGTTGCTGCATGGAAATCTTTCTCGGGTTCGCGTGGGGTCGGCAGGCACGGCGGCCCGCATGGCGTCGGCGTCGCGCCCTCAGAGCCTGAGGCAGACGTTGGTCGTCTCGGAATAGAAGTCGAGCGAGTGGCGCCCGCCCTCGCGCCCCATGCCCGACAGCTTGCTGCCGCCGAAGGGCGTGCGCAGGTCGCGCGAGAACCAGGTGTTGATCCACACGATGCCGACGTGCAGTTGCTGCGCGACGCGGTGCGCGCGCGAGAGATGCGTGGTCCACAGGCTGGATGCGAGGCCGTAGGGGCTGTCGTTCACCCGGCGGATCACCTCGTCCTCGTCGTCGAAGGGCGAGAGGTGGCACACCGGGCCGAACACTTCCTCGCGCATGCAGCGCGCGTCGTCGGGCAGGCCGGTCCAGATGGTGGGGCGCACGTAGGCGCCGTTGTCGCGGGCATCGCCGAAGACCGGCACGTCGCCGCCGGTGACCACGGTGGCGCCTTCCTGCACCGCCAGGTCGAAGTAGGAGCGCACCTTGTCGCGGTGGCCGCGCGAGATCAGCGAGCCCATGAACACGCCGGGCTCGTCGGGCCAGCCGATGCGCAGGGCCTCGGTGCGCTGCTTCAGCGCGGCCACGAAGCGCTCGAAGATCGGCCGCTCGACGTAGACGCGCTCCGAGCACAGGCAGACCTGCCCGGCGTTGGTGAAGCTGGAGCGCACCACGCCCTCGACCGCCGCGTCGAAGTCGGCGTCGGCGAAGACCACGGCCGCGTTCTTGCCGCCCAGCTCGAAGGAGATCTCCTTCACCCCGTCGGCCACGGCCTTCATGATGGCCGCGCCGGTGCGCGATTCGCCGGTGAAGGTCACGGCGTCGATGCCGCCGTGGCGGGTCAGCGCCTCGCCGGCCGAGCCGGGGCCGAAGCCGTGCACCACGTTGAAGGTGCCGGGCGGCGCGCCGGCCTCGTGGAAGGCCTCGGCCAGCAGCGTCGCCGTCGAGGGCGTCTCTTCCGAGGGCTTGCACACCAGCGCGTTGCCGCAGATCAGCGCCGGCGCGGCCTTCCACGTCATCGAGAGGATCGGCAGGTTCCAGGGCGAGATGCTGGCCACCACGCCCAGCGGCTTGCGCTTGATGTAGTTGAGCAGCTGCGTGCCGTCGGCCAGGCGGGTCTCGAAGCACTCGGTGTGCGCCAGGCGGCCCAGGTCCGCGAAGGTGCGCAGGTTGTGGATGCCGCGGTAGATGTCGAGCGTGCGGGCCTGTTCCACCGGCCGGCCGGTGTCGGCCACCTCGGCGGCCAGGAACTCGTCGAAGCGGCGCTCGACGATGTCCGCCACCCGGTGCAGCAGCGCGGCCCGGTCGTCGACGTGCGTGCGGCCCCAGGCGCCCTCGACGGCGGCGCGCGCCGCGGCCACGGCCCGGTCGACCAGCTGCGCGTCGGCCTCGTGGACCTCGGCGATGGTCTCGCCGTCGGCCGGGCAGATGTTCTGGAACATCCTGCCGGTGGCGACGAACTCGCCGGCCACGTAGTTGCGGGTCTGCCTCAGCGAAGCGGGAAGGGGGAGTCTCGACACCGGCTGTCTCCTGGTTCTTCTGCCGCAGGGTGGGGCCCTGCGAATCCATGGAGGCACTCTAGCGACGAGGTCCGGCGCCGAATAATGAAAATCGGGGGCGCTTCTATAAGCGATCGGATTACCAGATGCCGGCGCTCAGGCGACGACGTCGTGCAGGGCGCGGATCATCCGCTCGGTGGCGGGCGTGGGCGTGCGGCCCCTGCACAGCGTGTAGCCGATGCGGCCGAACAGCACCGGCGGCTCCAGCGGCAGCACGCTCAGCAGGCCCAGGCGGGCGAACTGCCGGGCGACGCTCGAGGGCATCAGCGCCACCATCTGCGACTGGGCGAGCATGCCCACGTTGGTCAGGATCGAGACCGACTCGACCACCCGCGCCGGGCGGTCGATGCCCAGGGCGTCGAAGAACTGCTGGGTCGGCTGCATGGCCTCCGACTCGGGCGTCGGCAGGATCCAGTCGGCCCGCGCGAGCTGCGAGGGGTCGACGCGCGGGCGGCCCGCCAGCGGGTGCTGGCGGCCCACCACCGCGCTGAGGTTCTCGTCGTAGAGCGGCACGTGTTCCAGCAGCGGGTTGCCGGCCGAGGCCGGCAGCAGGCCGACGACGACGTCGAGCTCGCCGCGGGCCAGCGCCTCGAACATGGTCTCGTTGATGCCGACGCGCACCTCGACGACCACGTCGGGCGCCGTCTCGCGCAGCCGCGTCACGGCCTGCGGCAGCAGCTGCGCCGACGCGGAGATCAGCGAGCCGACGATCACCTGGCCGGAGACGCCCGTGTTCCAGGCGTTGAGGTCGTCGGCGAGCAGCCGCAGCTCGGACAGGAGCGCCTGGCAGTGGCCGTGCAGCATGCGGCCGAATTCCGTGGGTACCACGCCGCGGCGCGTGCGCACGAGCAGGGGCCGGCCGAAGTGCGACTCGAGTTCCTGGATCGACTTGCTCAGCGCGGGCTGCGTCATATGCAGCTCGCGCGAGGCCGCCAGCAGCGAGCCGGCGTCGACGATCTTGTCGAAGAGGGCGATCTGCTGGAGCTTGAGCCGCCGGGCGAGGGAGAGCTTGGTGTGGGCCGTCGTCATGGAGGAGGGTGACCGCAGGGGTGCGGCGATCGCCCCGTCGCGGAACCGTCGGACCCGGTGCGCCGCCCTGCGGCCGGCGCCGTGCCTCCCGCCCCCCGATGGAACACGCCTGCGTTGCTTTCTTCTTGGGGTGCGAGTGTGCGGCCTGGCGGGCCGCAGCACAACCGCGCCGGGCCCGGCGGCCCGGGCCGCTATGCGGGCGCCAGCACGATGCGCGCCTCGAAGCCGTGCGGCATGCCGGCCGGCGGCGAGGCCAGCTCGAGCCGGGCGCCGTGCTGCTCCACGATGGTCGCCACGATCGACAGGCCCAGCCCGTAGCCGGCGCGGTCGTCCCCGTGGCGCACGTGCCGCTGGCGCAGGGTGCTCAGCTGCTCGGGCGCGACGCCGGGGCCGGCATCGCGCACGACCAGCGTGCAGGGCAGGGCGACCTCGAGCATCACGCGCGCGCCGCGCGCGTAGCGCAGCGCGTTCTCCACCAGGTTGCGCAGGGCGATGGCCAGGGCGTCGACGTCGCCGGCGGCGCGCGGCACCGGCACGTCGGGCACCTTCAGGTCGAGCAGCTGCGCCGCGGATTCGTCCTGCCAGAACTCCTCGGCCATCGTGCCGGCCAGGCGCACCAGGTCCACCGGCGTGCGCGCGAGCGAGGCGCCGGACTCGGCGCGCGAGAGCTGCAGCAGCTTCTCGGTGCGGTGGCTCAGGGTGCGCAGCGCGGCCAGCGCGGCCTCCACCTCGGCGCGGTCCAGGGTGTGCTCCAGGGCGGTCTGCAGGCGCAGGCGCGCCGCCGCCAGCGGCGTGCGCAGCTCGTGCGCGGCGTTGGCGGCCAGGGCGCGCTCGACGTCGAGCGCGTGCGACAGGCGCTGCAGCAGGCGGTTGACGTCGTCGGCCACGGAGCGCAGTTCGGACGGCAGGCCGGGCAGGCGGATCGGCCGCAGGTCCGCCCCGCTGCGCAGCGCGATCTCGTCGGCCAGCTGCTGCAGCGCGCGCAGCTCGCGCCGCGCGATCTGCCGCAGCACCAGCGCCAGCAGCGGCAGCACCGCGATCATCGGCACGATCAGCCCGACCAGCGTGCGGTTGACGGCATGGCGCCGCTCGCTGATCGGGTCGGCCACCTGCATGAACAGGTCGCGCGTGGGGTGGTGCACCGTGTAGATGCGCCAGTCGGGCGTGTCGTAGAAGCCGGGCGCGAGCGGCACGTCGAAGATCTGCGGCGTGGCGTTGGACGAGCGCAGCAGCACCCGCGTGCCGCTGTCGACCACCTGGTAGATGACCTCGTCCTCGATGAACATCGGCGGCGGCGCCACCAGCGGCTGCGCCGGCACGTGGCCCTGCGAGAGCTGGTCGTACTGCTCGGCCGCGATGTCGAACATGCGGTGCGACACCTCGACCAGCTCGTTGTCGAAGTTGAAGTTGATCTCGCGGTCCACGTACCACACGACGCCCAACACGCAGGCCAGCCAGACGCCGCCGACCGAGAGGATCAGCGTGCGCGCCAGCCGGCTGGCGAGCGAGCCGCCGACGCGCCGCGGGCGCTTCGCTGTCGCCGCCGTCGCCGTCATCCGCGCGGCCGGGTCGTCACTCGTCGTCGGCATCGGAGGCGACCAGCCGGTAGCCCAGCCCGCGCAGGGTCTGGATGTGCGAGCGCCCCAGCTTGCGGCGCAGGCGGCTGATGAAGACCTCCAGCGTGTTGCTGTCGGCCTCGTCGTCGAAGCCGTAGAGCGCGTCCTGCAGGGCCTCGCGGGTGTGGATGCGCTCGGGCCGGCTGGCCATCACGCGCAGCAGCGCCCATTCCTTGCGCGTCAGCGGCACCGGCAGGCCGTGCCGGCGCACCAGGTCGTTGCCCAGGTCGATCTCCAGCGTGCCGAGCTTCAGCAGGGCCGACTGGCTGGTGCTGCGGCGGCGCTCCACGGCGCGCAGGCGCGCCAGCAGCTCGGCCGGGTCGTAGGGCTTGATGAGGTAGTCGTCGGCGCCGGCGTCCAGCCCGCGGATGCGGTCGGTCACCTGGTCGCGTGCGGTGAGCACGATGACGATGGGGCGCTCGCGCAGGGCGCGCAGCGCCGGCAGCAGCATGAGGCCGTCGCCGTCGCCCAGGTGCAGGTCGAGCAGCACGGCCGCGTACTGGGCCGAGTGCAGCGCCGCGCGCGCCTGCGCCAGGCCCGGCACGGCGTCGACCACGAAGGCCTTGGCGCGCAGGTAGCTGCACACCGCATCGGACAGCGTGAGGTCGTCTTCGACGAGGAGGATGCGCACGGGGTGGGAATCTCGTTGGCCGAGGGCGCCCGAGTTTAGGGGAGCGGTGCTTCAGACGGCGTTCAGCCTGCGCGCGTAGGCTCGCGCCCTTTCCGCTCATGCGCCTCCGCGATCCCGTTCCCCTGGCCGTCGCGCTCGGCTCCCTGGCGCTGCTGCTGGCCTGGGACGCGGGCGGCGGCGACCTCTGGCTGGCCCGCCTGGCGGGCACCCCCGTCGGCTTTCCGCTGCGCAACGCGCACTGGCTGACGTCCGTGCTGCACCAGGGGGGCAAGTCGGCCAGCTGGCTGCTGGTGTTCGGCCTGCTCGCGGCGGTGCGCTGGCCGGTCGGTCCGCTGCGCCGCCTGCCGCGGGCCGAGCGCTGGCAGCTCGTGCTCAGCGCCCTGGCCTCGGTCGCCGCCATCACCCTGCTCAAGCACGCCAGCCACACCAGCTGCCCCTGGGACCTGCGCGAGTTCGGCGGCAGCGCGGCCTACGTCTCGCACTGGGCCTGGGGCGTGCGCGACGGCGGGCCGGGCCGCTGCTTTCCCGCCGGCCATGCCTCGGCCGCCTTCGCCTTCGTCGGCGGCTGGTTTGCGCTGCGCCGCCGCGCGCCGCGCTGGGCCGCGGGCTGGCTCGCCGGCGCGCTCGCGGCCGGCCTGGTGTTCGGCATCGGCCAGCAGCTGCGCGGCGCGCACTTCCTCAGCCACACGCTGTGGACCGCCTGGGTGTGCTGGATGGTCGGCTGGGCCTGCGACGCGATCGCGCACCGCGCCCGGCGGCACGCAGCGGACGCGGCCGGCGGCGACACCAAGCTGAACGCAGTCTGAGCGGTACGTTCAGGGAAGTTTCAGTGCCGCCTTCGAGACTGGCGGCATGTCAGCCTTGCCCCCGGTCTTCCTGCCACCGCGCCCCGCCGCCGCCTCCTCCTCTTCCCCCTCGCTTCCTGCGGAACTGGCCGCCCGCGCCGCCGCGTGGCTGGACCGGCCGCGCTCCATCCGCGCCGTGGTGTGCTGGCTGGCCGCGTACCTGCTGCTGGTAGCCAACTGGCCGCTGTGGATCGAGCTGGCGCGCATCGGCCGCGCGCCCAGCGTGTACCTGCCCTCGATGCTCGGCATGGCGCTGCTGGTGCTCACCGGCACGGTGGCGCTGCTGGCGCTGACGGCCTGGTCGCGCTGGATGAAGCCGCTGTGGATGGCGCTGGTGGTGGTGGCGGCGGTGGTGCAGTACTACATGTTCGCCTACCGCATGGTGATGGACCCGTCGATGGCGGCCAGCGTGCTGCAGACCGACCCCGGCGAGGCGCGCGACCTGCTCAGCGGCCGCATGCTCGGCAGCGTGCTGCTGGTGGCGGCGCCGGCCGTGCTGTGGCTGTGGCGCGTGCGCCTGCTGCCGGAGCGCTGGTGGACGCGCCTGTGGCGCAATGCCGTGTTGCTGCTCGCGGCGCTGGCGGTCGGCGTGGGCGGCACGGTGGCGATGTCGCGCGTGCTGGCGCCGCTGATGCGCAACCAGACCCACCTGCGCTACATGATGAACCCGCTGGCCAGCGTCTACTCGGCCGGGGTGGCGGCGCTGCGCCCGATGTTCCAGCGCAGCCACAAGCTGCTGCCCATCACCGGCGGCGCGGCGCTCGGGCCGAGCTACGCGGCGCAGGCGAAGCCGCCGCTGCTGGTGCTGGTGGTGGGCGAGACGGCGCGCGCCGACCACTTCGGGCTGAACGGCTACGCGCAGGACACCACGCCCGAACTGGCCGCGCGCGGCGTGGTGAGCTGGCGCAACGTGCACTCCTGCGGCACCAACACGCTGGCCTCCGTGCCCTGCATGTTCTCGCACCTGGGCAAGGAGGGCTACGAGGGCCGCAGGAACGACTACGAGAACCTGCTCGACGTGCTGCAGGCCGCCGGCCTGGCCGTGCTGTGGCTGGACAACCAGGGCGGCTGCAAGGGCGTGTGCGCGCGGGTGCCGAATGCGCAGGTGAACGACGCGACCTACGTGGCCGCGCATCCGAAGCTGTGCGAGGGCGACGAGTGCCTGGACGAGGCGCTGCTCGACGGCCTCGACCAGCGCCTGGCCGCGCTCGCGCCCGAGCGCACGGCCCGCGGCGTGGTGCTGGTGCTGCACCAACTGGGCAGCCACGGGCCGGCCTACAGCAAGCGCTCGCCGGCGGCGCTCAAGCGCTTCGAGCCCGAGTGCCGCACCAACACGCTGTCGGAGTGCAGCCACGCCGAGCTGGTGAATGCCTTCGACAACTCCATCGCCTACACCGACCACATGCTGGGCCGCACGATCGACTGGCTCAAGGCGCAGTCCGGCCGCTTCGACACCGGCCTCATGTACATGAGCGACCACGGCGAATCGCTGGGCGAGTACGGCCTGTACCTGCACGGCATGCCCTACCACCTGGCGCCGGAGGTGCAGAAGCACGTGCCCTTCGTCGCCTGGCTCGACGGCGGCCTCGGCCGGCGCGCCGGCATCGCCGACGGCTGCCTGCGCGCCGGCACCGACGCCGAGCTGACGCATGACAACCTCTATCCCACCGTGCTGGGGCTGATGGACGTGAAGAGCCCGACCTACCGCGGCGCGCTCGACGCCTTCGCGCGCTGCCGCGCGGCGGTCGCGGGCTGACCCGGGCCTGCCGGCAGGCCCTACTTCTTCTCGCGCGGCACGCGGCCCATCAGGTAGAACTCCGTGTTGGGCAGCATGCCGCTGAAGCTGGCCATGCGGTTCGACAGGCCGAAGAAGGCGGTGATCGCCGCGATGTCCCAGATGTCCTCGTCGTCGAAGCCGTGCGCGTGCAGGGCGTCGAAGTCGGCCTCGTCGATCTCGTGCGAGCGCTCGCAGACCTTCATCGCGAAGGCCAGCATCGCCTGCTGGCGCGGCGTGATGTCGGCCTTGCGCCAGTTCACCGCCACCTGGTCGGCCACCAGCGGCTTCTTCTCGTAGATGCGCAGCAGCGCGCCGTGCGCCACCACGCAGTACAGGCACTGGTTGGCCGCGCTGGTGGTGGTGACGATCATCTCGCGGTCGCCCTTGGTGAGGCGGCTGGTGCGGCCGGCGGTCTCGGGCTCCATCAGCGCGTCGTGGTAGGCGAAGAAGGCGCGCCATTCTGCCGGGCGCCGGGCCAGGGCGAGGAACACGTTGGGCACGAAGCCGGCCTTCTCCTGCACTTCCAGCACCTTGGTGCGGATGTCGTCCGGCAGGTCCTTGAGTTCGGCGAGCGGGTAGCGGTCGGTCATGGCGTGTCTCCTGGGCAGGTGCGGGCGTCTATCGCCGCGATGAAGGCAATCAACTTCACGCGGAGGCCAGGGCTTTTTAACATCACGGGACCATGAAGCCCTTTCTGCGTCCCCGCCGCCTCGTCGGCCTGGCCATCAGCGTCGGCGGCCTGGCCGCCAGCCTCTCGCAAGAGCTCGCGCTGCTGCACTGACGGGCCCGCCGGAATTGCCGGCGAAGTCCGACAACGCCCGCCAGGACGTCGTGGCACATTGCGGCCGATGAGACTTGCGATCCCAGCCCGCGGCCTGGCCGGCCTGCTGCTGGCCGTGGCGCCTGCCGCGGCCGCATGGGCCGACGAAGTGAAGCTGCCCGTGGACAGCGACGACAAGGGCAGCGTCTACGTCGCCCCCAAGCTGTCGCCCACCGAAACCTCCATGCACACCGAAGGCGCCGTGGTCGGCGTGGAGCGCAAGGACGGCAGCGGCCTGTACGGCGGCATGGACACCGCCTCGGCCCGCCCCAGCTACTCGGTGGGCGGCAGCACCGGCGGGCCGGTGTCGCTCACCGGCGGCGTCGAGTCCGACGGCAAGGAAAAGCACGGCGTGAAGGCCGGCGTCAAGATCCGGTACTGAGGCTCAGCCGCCGGGCAGCGGCGCGGCGGGCGGCACCGCCTCCAGCACGGCCTGGTCGCTCTCGTCCTTGAGGTCCACGCCCGTCACCCCGCGCCGCAGCGCCTCGCGCACCAGCCAGGCCAGCTTGAAGGCCGCTGCGTCGTAGCCCAGCCCTTCGGGCCGCACGTTGGAGATGCAGTTGCGCTGCGCATCGTGCAGGCCGCGCCTCGGCGCGTGGGTGAGGTAGATGCCCAGGCTGTCCGGCGAACTGAGGCCGGGCCGCTCGCCGATCAGCATGACGGCCAGGCGTGCGCCCAGCCGTTCGCCCACCTCGTCGGCCAGCGCCACGCGGGCCTGCGAGGCGATGACCAGCGGCGCCCAGCGCAGCCCGTCGGGCAGCAGCGGGCGCAGGGCGGCGAGCAGCGGCAGTGCATGCCGCCCGGCGGCGAGCGAGGAGAGGCCGTCGCCGATCACCACGCACAGCTCGGCCGTGCCCTTTCGCGTGCCGTTGGCGATGCGCTGCGCATCTTCCTCATGCAGCCGCCGGCCCAGGTCGGGCCGGCGCAGGTAGGTGGCGCGGTCCGGCACCCGGCTGCGCACGCACAGCGGGGCCGGCCAGCCCTGCGCCTGCGCGGCCTCGGCCAGCGCTTCCACGTCCAGCGCCGCATGGATGGCGTCGCGCGCCATCGCATGGGCCCAGCCGAAGCGCAGCGTCTCGTCGGTGGGCAGGCCTGCGCCGGCACGGCCCAGCGCCAGCCGCGCGGGCGTCGCGGCGCGCCACTGCTGCCACGGGTTGGGCGTGACCAGCGGGTCGGCGTTGCGCCCGTCGCTCATCGCAATGCCTCCAGCGCGTCCATCTGGCCGAGCAGCCGGTTGGCGGCGGGCGGCGCCAGGCGGCCCGCCGCGTCGGTGATGCCCATGCGCTGCAGCCAGGCCTCGAACTCGGGCGCGCGCTTCAGGCCAAGCGTCTCGCGCAGGAAGAGCGCGTCGTGGAAGGAGGTGCTCTGGTAGCCCAGCATCACGTCGTCGGCGCCCGGCACGCCCATGATGAAGTTGATGCCGGCCGTGCCCAGCAGCACCAGCAGCGTGTCCATGTCGTCCTGGTCGGCCTCGGCGTGGTTGGTGTAGCAGACGTCGCAGCCCATCGGCAGGCCCAGCAGCTTGCCGCAGAAGTGGTCTTCCAGGCCGGCGCGGACGATCTGCTTGCCGTCGTACAGGTACTCCGGCCCGATGAAGCCGACCACTGTGTTGATGAGCAGCGGCCGGTAGCGCCGTGCCAGGCCGTAGGCGCGCGCCTCGCAGGTCTGCTGGTCGACGCCGAAGTTCGCCTCGGCCGAGAGGGCGCTGCCCTGGCCCGTCTCGAAGTACATGCAGTTGTCGCCCACCGTGCCGCGCCCCAGCGAGCGCGCGGCGGCGTGCGCCTCGTCCAGCAGCTCGGGCGTGACGCCGAAGCTGCGGTTGGTCTTCTCGGTGCCGCCGATGGACTGGAACACCAGGTCCACCGGCGCGCCGCGCTGCATCAGCTGCAGCGTGTTGGTGACGTGGGTGAGCACGCAGCTCTGCGTCGGGATGGCGAAGCGCGAGATCACCTCGTCGAGCATGCGCAGCAGGCCGTCGAGCACGGCGAGGCTGTCCGAGGCCGGGTTGATGCCGATGACCGCGTCGCCGGCGCCGTAGAGCAGCCCGTCGAGCGTGGAGGCGGCGATGCCGCGCGGCGAATCCGCCGGGTGGTTGGGCTGCAGCCGCACCGCCAGGTGGCCGGGCAGGCCCAGCGTGTCGCGGAAGCGCGCCACCACCTGGCACTTGCGGGCGACGGCGACCAGGTCCTGGTTGCGCATCAGCTTGGAGACGGCGGCCGCCATCTCGGGCATGAGGCCCGGCGCCAGCGCGGCCAGCGCCTCGGGCGTCGCGGCCTCGCCCAGCAGCCAGTTGCGGAAGTCGCCGACCGTCAGGTGCGCCACCGGCGCGAAGGCGGCGGCGTCGTGGCCGTCGATGATGAGGCGCGTGATGTTGTCCTCTTCATAAGGCACCAGCGCCTCGTTGAGGAATTGCGAGAGCGGCGTCTCGGCCAGCACATGCCGCGCCGCCATGCGCTGCTGCGCCGTGGCGGCGGCGATGCCGGCCAGTTCGTCGCCCGAGCGCGCCGGGCTGGCGCAGGCCATGACCTGCCGCAGGTCCGCGAAGTCGAAGACCTGTCCGCCGAGGGTGGTGCGATAGCGCATGGGCAGCGAGATGCAAGAGGGATGCCGGCCAGCGCATCGTAGACAAGGACGCGCACCGCCGCATCCGCGCTTTTCTCCCTGCCGCGCGCAGGGTGTTCCTGGCCATCCAGCCTAGCCCGCACTGGGGAATCCCTCAGCGCGCCATCGGACTATCTTGCGCAGCACGCAGCTCTTCCTGAAAGGCGCGAGATGGCGAACGCAGACGACATGGCGTGGTTCAAGCAGAACTTCCACGCGCGGATGGCGCAGGCGGTGCAGGGCACGCCCCTCACCACCGACTTCCTCACCGCGCTGGCCAGCCAGGAGACGGGCGAGGTCTGGCCCGTGCTGCGCAAGAAGCTGCAGGACGTGGACCGCATCCTGGCCCTGTGCGTGGGCGACACGCTCGACGGGCGCTCCGCCTTCCCGACCAGCCGGGCGGAACTGCTGGCCGCGCCGCGCGGCCAGGCGATGTTCGACATGGCGCGCCAGGCCCTCGTCGACATGGCGAAGTTCATCAAGGGTTACGAAGCCGTTGCCAGGCAGCCGCACAAGTACTGCCATGCCTTTGGCGTGTTCCAGGTCGACATCCAGCACTTCCGCAAGGACCCGGGCTACTTCCTCGACCGGACCTGGGCGAGCTTCGACGGCACGCTGGACCGCGCCATGGGCGTGCTGCGCTCCGCGCTGAAGCAGCGCGGCTTCGAGGGCCGCACGGCGCTGTCCGACCTCGAGCTCGCCAGCGTCGGCATCGTCTACAACACCGGCCGCTTCAACGCCGCCGCCGGCCTCGAGCAGGGCTTCAGGCCGCCGGGCGGCAAGCACTACGGGCAGGCGCTGTTCGACCTGATCCGGCTGGCGCACACCGTGCCCGACCCGGGCAGCGCCACGGCGCCGCTCGCGGTGCCCGTGGCGGGCGAGGCGCTGATCGCGCAGCCGACGCCGGTGGGCGAGGGCGGCACGCCGATGAAGGTGGCCGTCAGCGAAGGCATGCTGCGCGTGCGCAGCGCGCCGGAGATCAGCGACCCGCCGCAGGCCAACGTGGTGGCCCACCTGCCCGACGGGCACCCGGTGCATGCGCTGTCCGGCCCGAGGAAGGGTTTCTTCGCCATCGAGACCAGCCTCAAGGGCGCGCTGATCCGGGGCTTCGCCTCGGCCAAGTTCCTGGTGGCCGATGCGGCGGGCCAGCCGATCGAGGTCGTGCGGCCGGCACCGCTGCCGCCGACGACCGGCATCGTGGCGGTCGACATGCCCGAGAAGGCCGGCCTCGTCACCCGCCGCAAGGACCCGGCCACCGCACGCTCGCTCAACGAGAAGGGCGCACCGGGCCGCAGCGGCACCACGCCCGACGCGCTGCGCGGCGAGCTGGCGGCCATCGTGGCCTGGCTCGGCGTCGACAACTCGCAGTTCCTGCGCTACCAGCCCACCCGCACCGCAACCTTCTGCAACATCTACGCCCACGATTTCTGCCGGCTTGCAGGGGCGTACCTGCCGCGCGTGTGGTGGACCGGCCAGGCGCTGCTGCGGCTGTCCGCCGGTGCGCAGGTGCCGCCGCTGCTGGGCAACACCATCGCCGAGATGCGGGCCAACGACCTGTTCCGCTGGCTGCGCGATTTCGGCCCCGCCTTCGGCTGGCGCCAGACCGGCACGCTCACCAAGCTGCAGGCCGAGGTCAACCAGGGCGCCGTCGGCGTCATCGTGGCCCGGCGCAAGGAGGACGGCCGCTCGGGCCACATCGTGATGGTGGTGCCGGAGAACGGCGACAACACCGCGCGGCGCGACGGCGACGGCAACGTGGCCGCGCCGCTGCAGAGCCAGGCCGGCGCCACCAACTTCCAGTACGGCCGCGGCCGCGCGAACTGGTGGAACGGCGAGGAGTTCGCCGAGAGCGCGTTCTGGCTGCATGCATGAGCACCGCCCGGTCGCATCGCGGTTCACCGGCCATAGGTGGTACGCGCTCCGGGGGATTCACAGTGCCATGCCGCAGTCGCACCATGCGCCTCGCTCATCGTCCGCGAGCCGCCTGCACGCAGCGGCACCACAGAGGGAAGTGCCACGACATCATGGCCAATGTCCACGCGATCCACTCGGTCGGCGCATCCATCGCGACCTTCCTGCGCAACACCTACCCGGCGAATTCCGGCGGACAGGCGATGCCGGCGTGCGACTTCGCGCTGCTGTCCTCGGGCGAGCTGGCCGGCACGCTCGACGAAGCGACGCGCATCACGCTCTACCTCTACCGCGTCACGGTGAACGAGCACAACCGCCAGCAGCGCCCGGGCCTGATGTCGCCGCAGCAGCAGGCGCCGCTGGGGCTGGACCTGCACTTCCTGCTCAGCGCCTGGGCCGGCACGGCGCAGGACGAGCTGGTGCCCTTCACCTGGGCCCTGCGGCAGCTGTACCTGCATCCGATCCTCGATGCCTCCTCGCTCTCGCCCGAGGCGGGGTGGAGCGCCGAGGAGGTGATCCAGATCATCCCGTCGGAGCTGCCGGTGGAGGACATGATGCGCATCTGGGACGCGCTGGCGCCGCCGTACCGGCTGTCGGTGTCGTACGTGGCGCGGCTGGTGCGCATCGATCCGGATGCGATCGTCGAAGCGGGCCCCGTGGTCGCCACGCGCTTCGGCCACGGCACCGCGCGGCGGGCGGGGGAGGGGGCATGACTCTGGCGATCCACGAGCTCGAACGCATCGACACGCGCGTGCTCGGCGCGTTGCGCTGCGTCGATGCCACCACGCGCGGCGCGGTCGACGGGCTGCTGCAGGTCCGCATCGAGGGCGCGCGCGTGCGGCGCAACCGCAGCGGGCTGTTCGTCATCACCCAGGCCGACGCGCTGGCCGGGCACGAGGCTGCCTTCGAGGTGCCGCCGGCCATGCCGGCCATCGGCTCGGTGGCGCTGACCGCGTCGGTGAGCGACCCCGCCGGCCGCTATCTGCCGCGCATCGCCGCGCTCGCGCTGCCGCGCGATCCGTCGCCGGAGTCGGCCGATGCGGCCGCCTCGCTGTTCCGCCCGATCGAGGTCGCGATGTACCCGTCGAGCAGCGCGCCGGTCGGCGCCAACTGGGCCGTGCTGCGCGCGAGCGTGCATGACAGCGGCAGCGGCGACGCGCTGGGAGGCGCGCTGCTCATCGCGCGCAGCGGCGCCACGGTGCTGGCGCGCGGCCTGAGCGACTGGCGCGGCGAGGCGCTGGTGCCCGTGCCCGGCGTGCCCGTCACCACCTGGTCCGAGGGCGACGGCGGCGCGGTCGTCGCCACCGAGACGGCCATCACGCTCGAACTCGTCTTCGACCCGGCGGCGGGCCTGCGCACGCGCGCCGACGCCGTGCGCGACGGCCGCGTGCCGGCGGCGCTGCCGCGGGTCGATCCCGACCGCATCGAGGCGCAGCGCGCCGCGCTCCCGAACGCCCAGGCCGAACTGCAGATCGCCGCCGGCCGGTCGCAGTCCGTGTCTTTCTCGCTCGCCCTGCCATGAAGGCCCCGCGAGTCCGCCGCCGTCCCGCACCCGCAAGCTTCATGCAAAGGAGATAGGTCATGCCCGAATACCTGGCACCCGGCGTCTACGTCGAAGAAACCAGCTTCCGCGCCAAGTCGATCGAAGGCGTCGGCACCAGCACCACGGCCTTCGTCGGACCGACGCGGCGCGGCCCGGTCGGCGACGCGCCCGAGCTGGTGACCAGCCTGCCGGACTTCGAGCGCATCTACGGCAGCCTGGAGAACCTCGCGCTCGGCGACGTGGCGGACGAGCGCCGGCGGCTGAACTTCGTCGCCCATGCGGTGCGCGCGTACTTCGACAACGGCGGCTCGCGCCTGTACGTGGTGCGCACCGTCAACGGCGCGGCCACCGCGGCCGGCGCCCTGCTGGGGGCCGGCGGCGATGCGGAGAGCGCCACCCTGCGCGCCCGCTTCCCCGGCGCCGCCGGCAACGGGCGCGTGCTGCTGCGCGAGGCGGCGCGCCCGGCCACCGTGCGCACGATGGGCACCGCGCCCGCGGGCAGCCTGCTCAGCATCGCCGTCGGTGCCACGGAGACGCTCTATGCGGGCAGCGGCGCGGCCTGGGCCGACGCCGGCGGCAACGCGCTGGCGCTCGACGGCCTGGCGCCGGAGGCCACGCCCGGCGGCGACGGTGCGGTGGCCAACCTGCTGACGCTGGCGCTCGACGTGATCGACGCCGACGGCTACGCGCAGTCGTGGGAAGACCTCGGCTACGCGCGGGAGCACCCGCGCTGGATCGGCACCGCGCTGGCGCAGAACCCGGCCCAGCGCGCCGACGCGCTCAACAACCTGGTGTGGGCCGACATCGGCAGCGGCGTCGACGGCTTCGAGCTGCTGGCCGGCATCCGCGCGCTGCCGGCGGTGGTCGGCGATGCCGAGGGCCGCCGCCTGCTCACGCTCGCCGGCGGCACCGACGGCAGCGCGCCGGTCAGCGGCGCGGAGGGCACGGCCGGCACCTATGCCGACGGGCTGGCGCTGCTCTCGGGCCTGGAGGACGTGTCGATCGTCGCCGCGCCCGGCAGCAGCGCCTACGCCGACGCCCAGGCCATCCAGGGCGCGCTGATCGGCCATGCCGAGCGGCGCCGCGCCTACCGCATCGCCGTGCTCGACTGCGAGCCGGCGCAGACGCCCGGCACCATGCGCATCGCGCGCGGCCGCATCGACTCGAAGTACGCCGCGCTCTACTACCCCTGGGTGATCGTGTCGAACCCGCTGGCGCGGCCGGGCCGCGACGACATCCCGCGCGAGATCGCGCTGCCGCCCTCGGGCTTCGTCGCCGGCATCTATGCGCGCAACGACACCCAGCGCGGCGTGTACAAGGCGCCGGCCAACGAGGTCGTGACGGGCGCACTGCGCTTCGAGGTCGACATCAACTTCGCGCAGCAGGAGCTGCTCAACCCGCTGGGCGTGAACTGCCTGCGCTACCTCTCGGGCCGCGGCTACCGGGTCTGGGGCGCGCGCCTGGCGTCGAGCGACCCGGAATGGAAGTACGTCTCCGACCGGCGCTACTTCAACTACCTCGAATCCTCGATCGACCGCGGCACGCAGTGGGCCGTGTTCGAGCCCAACGGCGAGCGCCTGTGGGCCAACGTGCGCCAGACGATCTCCGACTTCCTCTACAACGAATGGCGCGGCGGCGCGCTGCTGGGCACCACGACGGAAGAGGCCTTCTTCGTGCGCTGCGACCGCAGCACGATGACGCAGAACGACCTGGACAACGGGCGGCTGGTCTGCCTGATCGGCGTGGCGATCATCAAGCCGGCCGAGTTCGTGATCTTCCGCATCGGCCAGAAGACGGCCGACGCGCGCGCCTGAGCTGAACCGCAACCGGGGGAACGACCATGGCCAACCGCACCACGCCCTACGGCGCCTTCAACTTCATCGTCAACCTCGACGGCGGGGAGCTGTTCGGCGGCTTCTCCGACGTCTCGGGCATCGGCACCGAGCTGACCATCGCCGAGTACCGCAACGGCAACGACAAGGAGAACCACGTCCGCAAGGTCGGCGGCGTGCACAAGGTCAGCGACGTCACGCTCAAGCGCGGCATCGTCAACTCGCTGACGCTGTTCCAGTGGGTCAAGGACGCGCGCACGGCCGGCCCCGGCGCCAAGAAGAGCGTCACCATCCACCTGCTCGACGAGACGCAGCAGCCGGTGCAGACCTGGGTGCTGCGCGGCGTGCTGCCGATGAAGTACACCGGGCCGACGCTGGCCGCCAAGGGCGGCGGCGACGTCGCGATGGAGGAGCTGGTGCTGTCCTCCGAAGCGCTCGAGATGGAAGCCTGAGCGCGGGTGTGCCATGGGCCTGCGCTTCGAGACCGCCGTGCCGCCGGCCGCGCCCGATCCGCACCGCGCGGACGTGGCCTGCTTCGTCGGCCACGTCGCGCGCCGCGCGGGCAGCCCGCTGCCGGATGCGGTGCGAACGCAGCTGGCGCGGGCCGGCTGGATCGGCGGCGCCTGGGCGCGGCCGGCCAGCGAGGTGGAGGCGCTGCTGAACCTGCCCGTGACGGTCGACAGCTGGGCGCGCTTCGATGAACTCTTCGCCTGGGAGGCGCGCCCGCTGCGGGCCGGCGGCGGCAGCGGTACCGGCGCCCGTACCTGCGCCACCTACCTGGGCGCGGCGGTGCGCAGCTTCTTCGCGCGCGGCGGGCGGCGCGCCGTCATCGTCCGCGTGGGCGACCCCTGGCCCTTCATCGAGAGCGGCGCCGGGCGCGCCGATGCGCGGCGCGAGCGGCTGCGCCGGCTGATCCCCGACTTCGCCGACCGCAGCAACCCGGCGCGGCTGTTCGTGCCCACCGAGCCCTCGACCTGGCAGGGCGTCCACCATGTGTACGGGCTGAGGGAAGTGAGCCTGGTGCTCTTCCCCGACCTGGCGGACGCCTGCTGCACCTTCGAGGCCGAGCCCAGCGCCGCGCTGCCGCCGCCGGCGGTGCCCACGGGCTTCGTCGAATGCAGCGAGATCGACGCGCCGCCGCCGGACACCACCCTGCGGCGCCTGCCGGCGCCCCGGCTGGACAGCGACGGCTACGCCGCCTGGCAGCTGGCACTGGTGGCGGTGCGCGCCTTCCTCGCGCGCTACCAGCGCGAGGTGATGCTGCTGGCCGCACTGCCCCTGCCGCAGCCCGACGCGCAGCGCGTGAGCGGCGCGGCAGAGGTGCATGCGCAGGCCGACATGCTGGGCTACCTGCGGCGCATCGGCGTCGTGGCCGAGGCGTCCGTGCCCGGCGACGCCGACACCGGCACCGCCAGCGCCTTCGTGCAGCTGGCCTGGCCCTGGCTGCGCACCACCGCGGCCGTCGACCTGCCGGAATGGCTGGAGCCGCCCGACGGCGTGCTGGCCGGCCTGGTGTCGGCCGGCGCGGTGCTGCGCGGCAGCTTCCGCTCCGTGGCGGGCGATTTCTCGGTGCCGCGCCTGCGCGACGTCGGCGACGCGCAGCCCGTGCCGTCCTGGGGCCTGGACGACGACAGCCCCGACGCGCAGCTGGCCCGCCACGTGTGCGTGTTCGCGCAGCAGCCCGAAGGCTGGGCGCTGCAGTCCGACGTCACGCTGTCGCCGCAGGAGGCCTGGCGCTTCGGCGGCTGCTCGCGGCTCATGGGCAGCATCCTGCGGGCCGCGCGCGCGGCCGGCGACGCGCTCGCCTTCGACCCCAGCGGCCCGGCCACCTGGGCACGGCTGCGCCGCGCGATCGAGGACCTGCTGGCCGGCTTCTGGCAGGCCGGCGCCTTCGCCGGCGCCACGGCGGGCGAGGCCTTCGCGGTGCGCTGCGACCGCTCGACCATGACGCAGGCGGACCTGGATGCCGGCCGCATGGTCGTCGAGATCACGGTGCAGCCGGCCGCGGCCATCGAGCGCATCACGGTGGTGCTCGACCTGCACAGTGCGCGCGGCGCCGTGGCGCTGCGGGAGGCCGCGTGATGGCCGGCCAGGACCTGCCCGAGAACCTGCTGCAGCCGCTGCACGTGTTCCGCTTCCACGTCAGCTTCTCCAGCAGCAACGGCGGCGGTGCGGTGGACGTGTGCAGCGGCGCCTTCGCCGAGTGCTCGGGCCTGGAGGCGACCATGGAGCCCAAGGTCATCAAGGCCGGCGGCATGAACTACGGCGCCGCGCAGCGGCCGGGGCCGGTGAGCTTCGCCACCGTGGTGCTCAAGCGCGGCATGACCACCACGCGCGACGCGTTCCGGTGGTTCCAGCTGGTGGCGGGCGGCGCCTATGCCTATCGCCTCTCCGCCGAGATCGAGGTGCAGGACGCTGCGGGCGAGGCCGTGATGACCTGGAGCCTGGACAACTGCCTGCCGGTGAAGTTCAAGACCGCCGACCTCAACGCCAAGGGCACGGACATCGGCATCGAGGAACTGCACCTGGCGCACGAGGGCCTGCGGCTCGTCGTCTGAAACCGGAAGGAAAGCGCACATGGCCCAGCTTCCCGATCCCCCCACGGTCGAGCCCGCCACCTTCGAGGTGCTCGAAGGCCCCGGCGCGGGCGGCGGCGCGGTGGCGGTGCAGTTCAATCCGGTGTCGCTGGAATACACGATCGCCAACGACTACGACGACCGCAACGGCAACAACGGCGCGCGCCAGTTCGTCAAGAAGAGCACCGCCAAGCTGTCGATGACGCTGGTCTACGACACCACCGACGACGGCAGCGACGTGCGCGTGCAGACCGAGACGATTTCGACGCTGATGGAGCCCGCCAAGGATGGCAAGAAGAAGTACGCGCCCAAGGTGCGCTTCGCCTGGGGCACCTACACCTTCAAGGGCGTCATCGAGCAGTACAAGGAAACCATCGACTTCTTCTCCGCCAGCGGCGTGCCGCTGCGCGCCGGCATCCAGCTCACGCTGGCCGCGCAGGAGGTGGAGTTCCAGAGCAGCAAGAACCCGAACGCGAGTGTGGACGGCGACCTGTCCCTCGACGCGGTCGACCTGGCGCCCGGCAGCGCGCCCTCCGACGTGGCTCGCGCGCTGGGCGACCCGCGTTCGGCGCGGCTGATCGCCTCGGCCAGCGGCAGCGCGAGCCTGCGCTTCGGCGGCGACGCCTCGCTGTCGGTGGGCGGCGCGGTGAGCATCGGCGCGCCGGTGGCGTTCTCCGCCGGGGCCGGGCTTTCCGTGGGCGCCGGTGCCTCGGTCGGCGGCGGGCTGTCGCTGGGCGGTGGCGTGGGGCTGGGCGTGGGTGCGACCGCGGGCGCGTCCTTCGGCGGGCTGCGCGCGGGGGCACCGGCGGTGCGCGGCTCCGTGGATGCTGGCGCGGCGCGGGCGGCGCTGCTGCCCGCGGCGGGCGTCTCGGGCGCCGTGTCCTTCGGCCCCGGCGGCCGCGCGCGGTCCAGCGGCGGCGCCAGTCTCTCGGTGGACGTCGGCGCCGGCGCCGACCTGCATGCGCGCATCGGATTCGGAGGCTGACCATGCCCGTGTTCTTCGACGAAGTCAGCGTGGACGTCGAGCGCGATGCGCCGCGGGGCGGCAGCGTGCCGGGCGCCGCGCCGCCGGCCCCGCCCGCGCTGCTGCCGCGCGAGCAGATCGAGGGCGAACTGCGCCTCATCGCCGAGCGCCAGGCGCGCGTGGCGGACGAGTAGGAGCATTCATGGCCGAAGGCGGCATCAGCCAGACCCCCATCTTCAGTGCGCGGCCCGTGGTGCGGGTCGGCGGGCAGCCGGTGGAGCGCGTCACCGCGCTGCTGACGGCCCTGCGCATGGAGGAGTCGGAAGGCGGCATGAGCACGCTGGAGATGCGGCTGAGCAACTGGGCCGCCACCGGCGACGGCCCGCCCGAACTCGCCTTCGACGCCCGCTCGCCGCTGCGGCTGGGCGCGGACCTGCTGGTCGGCACCGGCGACGAGGCCGCGCCGAACGAGATCTTCCGCGGCAAGGTCAGCGCGCTGGAGATCGTGTGCGAGGCCGGGCGGCCGCCCGAGCTGGCGGTGCTGGCCGAGGACGCGCTCACCGCCGCGCGGCGCAGCCGCCGCACGCAGGTCTACGCCGGCATGTCGCCGGCCGACGTGTTCAACGCGGCGGCGGGCCGGCTCGGCCTGGCGCCCCGCGTCAGCGGCCTGGCCGCGCCGGTGGGCACCTGGGTGCAGCTCAACGAGACCGACCTGGGCTTCCTGCGCCGCCTGGCCGCGCGCTTCGAGGCCGACCTGCAGGTCACCGGCACCGAGCTCGCGGTGGCGCCGCGGCAGGAGGTGCAGCGCGGCACGGTGGAGCTGGCGATGCACAGCCAGCTTTCGCGCGTGCGCATCACGGCCGACCTGGCCGACCAGGCGACGGCCGTGACGGCGGTCGGCTGGAACGCGGTGGGCGGCACCGAGGTGAGCGGCAGCGCGTCGGCCGTCACGCACGGCGGTCCGGGCAGCGGCCGCAGCGGCGTGGACTGGGCGCAGCAGGTGTTCGGCACGCGCAGCGAGCACGTTGCGGCCCATGCCGTCTCGACCGACGAGGAGGCGCGGGCGCTGGCCGAGGCGGCGCTGGACCAGCGCGCGCGCCGCTTCCTGCGCGCCGAGGGCACGGCCGAGGGCAACGCGCGCGTGCGGGTCGGCACGCAGCTGCGCATCACCGGCGTTTCGCCGCAGTTCGACAACAGCTACTACGTGGTCCAGGCGAACCATTTGTTCGATCTCGCCAAGGGTTACCGGGTCGAGTTCCGCGCCGAGTGCGCTTACCTGAACGACTGACGCCATGAAGCGCGACGCCACCTTCTCGAACCCCGCCGGCTGGATGCAGTCGGGCTTCCTGGCGCGGGTGGTGGACCTGGGCGACCCCGAGGGACGCCAGCGGGTCAAGGTCCGGCTGCTGTCGCTCTCGGGCGTCGACGGCCAGGACTCGGACATGTGGGCGCGCGTGGTCTGCCCCTTCGCCGGCGACAACCGCGGGGCCTTCTTCCTGCCCGACGTGGACGACGAGGTGCTGGTGGTCTTCGTGCAGGGCGACCCGCGCCTGCCGCTGGTGCTGGGCGGCCTGTGGAACGGCGCCGCCGAGCCCCCGGCGAAGCTGGAGCCGCCGCGCAACCCCCTCAAGCGCATCCGCTCGAAGAACGGCGTGACGGTCACGCTCGACGACCACGACGGCCGGGAGATGCTGAAGCTGGAGACGCCGGGCGGCCAGGCGATGACGCTGCAGGACGGGCCCGGCAGCGTGAAGATCGAGGACAGCAACGGCAACAGCGTCACGCTCGACAGCACAGGCGTGACGGTGCAGGCCGCGGCCAAGGTCAAGGTGCAGGCCTCGCAGGTCGAGGTGACGGCCGGCATGGTCACGGTGAACGCGGCGATGTCGAGCTTCTCGGGGCTGGTCAAGTGCGACGTGCTGCAGACCAACTCGGTGATCTCGGCCAGCTACACGCCCGGCGCGGGCAACGTCTGGTAGGCGGGGCAGGCACCATGCACGACATCCTCCTCGGTGCCCCGCGCGACCTGCTGGCGAATGCGGCGGCAGGCGCGAAGCCGGTGCTGCTCCAGCGCAGCGACGAGGACTTCATCCAGGCCACGCTCGACGAGCTGTGCAGCGCGGCCGGCCGCCAGGCGCTGGCCGGCCGGCGCGCGAAGGCGACCGACGCGCAGGGCACGCTCAAGCTGTTCCAGCCGATCCAGCGGCAGTTCCACCTGGCGCTGGTCGAGGCCTGGTGCGACACGCCGGGCACGCCGCGCATCGACCCGGCGCGCGTGCAGGCGGCCGGGCTGGTGGTGCGCCGCCTCGGCAGCGACGGCCAGGCGCAGGGCTGGATGCGCTCCAACGGCCGCGTGCGCGGCTGGGTGCCGCTGGCGCGCATCGGCGGCGCCGACGCCGACCCGGCTGCGGCGCACCGCCTGCAGCGCCGGCTCACCGGCGTGGCCGACATCGACCGCGCGCTGGCCGGCTTCTCGGCGGCGCAGCCGGACCACGCGCTCGACGAGGACGTGGTGCCGCTCTTCATCGCGCCGCCCGAGGTGTGCGTGGCCTCGGCCAGCACCGTGTACTACGGCATCGTGCCGACGGTGAGCAGCGAGCTGAGCGACGCCGCGCCCCTGCCGTCGGCGGCCGGCGGCGTGGACTTCGGCCCCGCGTCGAGCGCCTTCCGCACCCACCTGGTGGCGCCGCTGCGCGGGCTGGAGACGGCCTTCCCCTTCGCGGGCGACACGGTGGCGGCGGGCTGGTTCGACGCCAGCGAGGCGCCGGGCGACGCGCGGCCGGCGGACGTGACGAGCGCGCAGTTCTCGGCGCTCAAGGAGCCGGCCGAGGAGGACGACCAGCCCACGCGCCCGGCCGGGCAGATGCGCAGCTTCCTCCTGCTGCTGCGCCAGCTGGCCAGCGAGTTCAACGCCTTCGACGGTGGCGCCGAGGCGCAGCCGGTGCGCAGCGCGCTGTCGCAGGTCCGGCTGCCGCTGGTGCTGCGCGAGGGCGAGACGCAGCACCGCACCGTGCGCGCCGACCAGTTCCTCGACCAGGCCTGCAAGGTCCTGCTGAAGAAGGAGGGCATTGCCGGCACGCTGGAGATGCCCGAGCGCTGGCCGGCGATGGCGCCCGGCGACGCGCAGGCGCTGGCCGCGGCCCTGCACGGCGCGATGCAGGCGCGCGCCGCGTCGCTGCTGCCGCAGGCCGGCCGCTACGACGAGCCCGGCGCGCGCTACCAGGTGCGGGCCTTCGTGCGCATCAAGCCCGAGGGGCCTTGCCCCGCGCGCGTGGTCTGGAGCCAGCCGAGCGATCCCTTCGTGATCGCGCCCTGGTACGAGACGGCCGACGCCCGGCCGCCGCTGCAGATCCCGCTGCCCGACGCGAGCGACCGCGCGATGCTCAGGCAGCTCAAGCCCAACGTCGCCTTCGTGGTGCCGCCGTCGATGCAGAACCTGCTGACGGGCAAGGCCAAGGACCTGATGGAAGGCAAGGGCAACATGGGCTCGCTGGGGATCACCTGGATCTGCGGCTTCAACATCCCGGTCATCACGATCTGCGCGTTCATCGTGCTGAACATCTTCCTCACGCTGTTCAACCTGATCTTCGGCTGGCTGTTCTTCATCAAGATCTGCGTGCCTTTCCCGAAGTTCGGCAACAAGGCGCCGGCGAAGCCGCCGTATCCGTCATGAGCGGTTGGCCTCTCCTTCCTCTTCCCGACGAGAGCGGTGCGCTGGCGTGGCCCGAGCTTGCGCAGTCGGTGCGCGACGGCATCCGCGTGATCCTGTCCACCCGGCCCGGCGAGCAGCTGATGCGCCCCGATTTCGGCGGCGGGCTGGACCGGCTGCTGCATGCGCCCAACACGGTCGCGACGCGCCGCCAGATGCGCGACCTGGTGCGCGACGCCCTCGCGCGCTGGGAGAAGCGCATCCTGCTCGACGCGGTGGAGGTGTGGGAGGTCGAGGGCGAGCCGGGCGCGCTGCGGGTGGAAATCGCGTTCCGCCTCGCGCGCAACGGCGCGCCGGGCGCGATGAACGTGACCGTGCAGTTGGAGGGGCAGGGCTGATGGCCGCGCCGCACCTTCCCGGAAGGCCCGTCGCCCGCCGCGACACGGAGGAGAACTGACATGCCCATCCTGCCGCCTTCCCTCGACGACCGGCGCTTCGACGACCTGGTCGAGGACCTGATCGCGCGCATTCCCGCCCACACGCCGGAATGGACCAACCCGCGCCTGGGCGACCCGGGCCGCACGCTGATCGAGCTGTTCGCCTGGCTGGGCGACGCGCTGCTGTACCGCGTCAACCTGATCCCCGAGCGCCAGCGCCTGGTGTTCCTCAAGCTGCTCGGCATGGGGCTGAAGCCCGCGCAGCCGGCTCGCACGATCGTCGGCATCGCCTTCGCGCAGCCGACCGAGCTGGGCGCCCACACCCTCGCGCCCCACGGCCGGCTCAAGGCCGCGCAGCCCTTCGAGACCCTGTCCGAGACGACCGTGCTGCCGCTGACCGGAGAGGCCTACATCAAGCGCCGCCTCACGCCCGAGGAGCGGGCCCGCCGCGCCGAGGTGCTGCAGGGCCTGGCGCGCATCCACGGCATCGCGGGCCTGCCGCAGGGCTACGAGACCACGCCGGTGTTCGCCGAGGGCCGGGCGGCGGCCGAGGGCATCGACGTCTTCGGCCAGAGCGCCGACCGCGCGCTGTGGATCGCATTGCTCGCGCCGCCCGCGCAGCGGCCCGAGGACCAGCCGGACACCAACGCCGCCGCGACGCTGGCGATGGGCACGGGCGGCAACGGCCTGCCCGCGCTGCTCTCGGTGGGCGTGGTGCCCTCGCTGGCCATGCCCGAGCTGTTCGAGGCGGTGGCCGTGCCCGCGCCGGTGCCCGTGCTGTGGGAGATCACCACGCGCGGCGCGAGCGGCTTCGCGACCGACTACCTCACGCTCGCCGTGCAGCCCGGCACCGACACCAGCGGCGGCCTGGCGCGCGCCGGCACCCTGCGGCTGCAGCTGCCCGGGCAGCGCGACATCTGGGCGCCGCCGAACGACGTCGGCGTCAACCCGCTCGCCGGCGTGGGCGACGCGCCGCCGCGGCTGGACGACCCGGACCGCGCCGCGCGCCTCGTCGCCTGGCTGCGCCTGCGGCCGCGGCCCGGCGAGAGCGTCGAGTCGCTGCGCCTGGCCTGGGTCGGCATCAACGCGGCGGAGGTGGACCAGCGCACCACCGTCACGGCCCGCGTGCTCGGCGCATCGACCGGCGCCGGCTCGCAGACCTTCACGCTGCCCTTCGGCTCGGTGGACCCCGCGACGCTGGAGGTGCAGGTCGAGGAGCCGGGGCAGGGCTACCGCACCTGGACCGCCGTCGACGACCTGGCCACGGTGAGCGCCGATGCCGCCGTGGCGCGCGAGGCCCGCGTGTTCCAGCTCGACGCCGAGGCCGGCACGCTGCTGTTCGGCGACGGCGTGCGCGGCCGCGTGCCCGAACGCGAGATGCGCGTGCGCCTGGCCAGCGGCCGCTTCGGCGGCGGGCGCGCCGGCAACCTGCCGCCCGGCAGCCTGGCCGAGCTGATCGCGACGCGCATCGACGGCCGCGCCGCGCCCGCCATGAAGGTGCAGCAGCCGCTGGCCGCCGACGGCGGCGAGGACGCCGAGACGCTGGCGCTGGCCGAAAGCCGCATTCCGGCCTTGCTGCGCCACCGCGACCGCGCCGTGACCGAGGAGGACTACCGCCGCCTCGCGCAGGAGGCGCCCGGCATCGACGTCGGCCGCGTCGAGGTGCTGCCGCGCTTCAAGCCCAGCGACCGCCGCTTTGGCGTGCCCGGGGTGGTCAGCGTGATGGGCCTGCCGGCGGCGCCGCTGCAGCCGGCGCCCAACCCTCGCCCCGACCGGCCCTTCATCGAGCGGCTGCACGGCTTCCTCGCGGCGCGGGTGCCGCTGGCGACCGAGCTGTACGTGATCGGCTGCGACTACGTGGCGCTGGGCATCGCCGTGGCGGTGCGGGTGCGCGACGGCCATGCGCGCGACAAGGTGCTGCTCGATGTGCGCGAGTCGCTGCGCCGCCTGCTGTGGCCGCTGGCGCCCGGCGGGCTGGACCGCACCGGCTGGCCGCTGGGCCGCGCGGTGCGCAGCCGCGAGCTGGAGGTCGAGGTCTCGCGCGTCGATGGCGTCGACGAACTGCGCGGCATCTCGCTGTTCCAGCGCGACGGCGATGCCTGGCAGGCGCTGCCGTCGATCGCCTCCGACGGCGCGCAGATTCTTGCGCTGCGGCCGTGGCAGCTGCCCGAGCTGCTGTCGGTGGTCGCGGTGGAGGGCGACGCGCCGCCGCGGGACCTGTCGGCGCTGCCGAACCCCTTCGCCGACGACAACGCCGTCGCAGTTCCCATCGTCCCGGAGCTGTGCTGACATGGACTCCAACGGCCTGCGCTTCTGGCAGCTCGCGGGCCCGGCCGCCTGGCCGGACCTGCGGCACGCCGGCGTCGGCGGTGCCTGCGGCACGCTGCGGCTCGCCTCCGAGCGCACGCTGCAGCCCGCGCTGCCGGCGGTGCAGGCCTTCGCCGTGGCGCAGGCTGCGCTCGAGGAAGTGCCGCGCGCCTTCGATGCGCTGGAATGCGTCGCGAGCTGGGACGCGGCGCTGGGCGGCGTGGTCGTGCACGGCCCGCTGGAGGGCGACGTGCTGCTGATGGAACTGGACGAGGCGCCGACCGACCTTGCGGTGGCGCAGGACGGCGTCCTGCTCGCCGCGCAGCCCGGCACGGTGCGGATGCACGACCTGCGCGGGCGCTGGACCGACGTGTCCGTGTCGCTGGCCGGCTTCCTGCCCTGGCGGCTCGCGCCCGTCGCGGCCGGCGGCGCCTGGGTGCTGGAGCGGGCCAGTGGCCGCATCGCCCGCCTGCACGGCCGGCCGATGCGCGCCCAGACGCCGACCCCCGACATGTACGGCCCGCAGGTGTTCCGGCCCGAGCCCGAGAACGGCTGCCCGCCCGTGCTGGAGCTGTTCGCCACCCCGGCGCTGGACGCCGGCGAGCGGGTGCTGGCGATCGCCGACGATGCAGCGGCGGGCGGCCCGCTGCTGCTGTGCTGGCTCGACGGCGACGGCAGCGCCGCGGTGCGGCGCTGGAACGCGGCCGAGGCGCGCTTCGACGCGCCGCTGCAGCTGGCGGGCGCCGCCTACGCCTACGCACTCGCGACGCTGGCCGGCGAGCGCATCGCCCTGCGCATGCCCGGCCGCCGCGATGCGCCGGCCTTCGACCTGGCCGCCGCCGATGCACAGCGCCGCGTGATGCCGCTGGGCGAGGTCTACCCGCTGCATGCCGAGGCGCGCGAGGCCCCGTTCGCCGGCGGCGTGCGCGCGCCGGATGCGCCGCCGCGCTACCCGGTCGGCGCGCGGTGCGCCGAGCCGCTGCATCCGCTCTCGTTCCACACCGCCGCGCGGCGCGGCGAAGCGCGCAACTACCTGCGGGTGGAAGGCGACGCCCTGCGCGCCACGCTGATCGACAGCGGCGACACCACCACCGTGTGGCACCGGCTGAACGCCGAGGCGGCGATCCCGCCGCGCACCGGCTTCGTCGCGTGGCTGGCCGCGACCAATGTTGCGCGCCCGCCAGACGAGGATGACGGCACCGCCTGGCATCCGCATGCCTTCGGCGAAGGCATCGCCGCGATCGACGAGGTGGCCGGCGGCCCCGGCGTGCCGCGCGCCGCATGGGACCGCGCGCCCAGCGAGATCCCCGGCCATCCCGGCCTGCTCGGCGGCGCGCAGGCGCCCGGCCGGCGCGGGCTGTTCGGCGTGCTGGTGCAGGCCGGCCGCCGGCGCGTGCGCAGCCTGCAGGGGCGCTACCTCTGGGTGCGCGTCGCGCTGTCGGGCGACGGCCGCGCCTCGCCCGAGATCGCGGCGCTGCGCGCCTGGGGCAGCCGCTTCTCGTACGTCGACCGCTACCTGCCGCGCGTCTTCCGCGAGAGCCTGTTCGGCGACGCCGCGCAGGCGCCCGGCGTGCTGCTCGGCGCCATCGACATCGCCAGCGCCGCCGCGCTCGACGCCGGCGGCGCGCTGGACGACGACACACGCGCGCGGCTGGCGCTCGCCGGCGTGGCGCCCGGCCCGGCCGCCTGGGTCGCCGTGGAGCGCACTGGCCAGGACTGGCTGCTGCGCGATGCCGGCGCCGCCTGGCGGCTGCGGCGGGAGACGCAGGTGCAGGGCGAGACGCCGGTGGACCTCGTCGCGGTCTACCGCCCGCAGGCCACGCCGGCCGACTTCGGCAGCCGCATGGTCGCCAACTTCGAGGGCGTGCTCACGCAGATCGAGGACAAGGTGGCCGCGGCGCACCTCTTCACCGATCCGCAGTCCACGCCCGCGGAGCACCTGGACTGGCTCGCCGGCTGGATCGGCGTCGCCTTCGATCCGGCCCTGCCGGCCGAGCGCCGCCGCGACTGGCTGCGCGCTGCGCCTGACCTGGCGCGCCGCCACGGCACGCGCGACGGCCTGCGCCTGGCGCTCGACGTGGCCACCGGCGGCGCCGTGCGCGGCGGCGAGATCGTGGTGGTGGAGGACTTCCGCCTGCGCCGCATCCTGGCGACGCTGCTCGGCGTTCAACTCGCCGACGCGCACGATCCGCTGCTGCCGGGCCTGCATGCGAGCGGCAACTCGGTCGTGGGCGACACGCTCTTCGTCGGCAGCATCGAGGGGTCCGAGCTGGCGGCGCTGTATGCCGACGCGGCCACCACCGATGCGCAGGACGCCGACGCGCTCGACTTCCTCGGCCGCCTCGCGTACCGCGCCACGGTGCTGGTGCACCGCGAGGTCGATCCGCAGGACTTCGCGCTGATCCGCCGCGTCGTGCAGCTCGAGGCGCCGGCGCACGTGCTGGTGCGCGTGGCGGGCGCGACCTGGCCGCTGCTGGTGGGCGTCGCCAGCCTGGTCGGCGTCGACACCTACCTGGGCCCGCCGCGCCGTCCGCGGCCCGCGCGTGTCGAACGCTCGGCGCTGGGCCTGGGCGACCGGCTCGTGGGGCCGGGCGCGCTCGATCCGCGCCTGGCGGGCAACCCCGCCGCGCTGGCCGCGCCGGGCTCGGCGCCGCCCGTGGCCGACGCCGGCGAAGACCGCACCGTGCCCGCCGGCGCCAGCTTCATGCTCGACGGCAGCGCCTCGCGCGCCGCCCCCGGGCGCCGCATCGCCGAATACCGCTGGCGGCGGCTGCCGCCGCCAGACCGTCCCGCCGATCCCCCGTCCGATCCACCCGAGGAGTAGCAAGCATGGCCGAATTCGTCATCAACACCGACATCAGCACCACCGAGCCGGTGATCGAGGTCACCGTCAACCCCGACCGGCCGCTGCCCATCGGCCGCCAGACCTTCCGGCTGGTGGTCGTCGACGATTCGGGCAACGCGTCGCAGCCCGACCAGATCGTGGTCATCGTCGCCGACCAGGGCGCGCCCACGGCGGTGCTCTCGGGCCCGCAGACCGTGGCCTCGGGCGCGAGCTTCCGCCTGAGCGGCGAGCGCTCCTTCGACGTCGGCGGCGGCCGGGTGGTCCAGTACATCTGGACCTACCTCGGCCCGGTGAACTGAGCCGCACGGGAGCGCACGCCGTGGTCGCCTTCGTCGTCGGCAGGGCCGTCGCCACCGCCACGCCCGTGGTGGAGGTGGACGCCGGCCTGCCCATCGGCAGCCACCGCTTCCAGCTGGTGGTGCAGGACGACGGCGGCCTGCGCTCCCGGCCCGACCAGGTCGTCGTCGTGGTCGCCCGCGGCCGCGTCCTGCCGACGCCGACCGATCTGCGGGACGCCATCGTGCGCCGGCCCGTCGGCGCCGCCGCACCGGCGACCGCCCCGTCCCGCAAGAGGAGAAAGCCATGACCATCCTGGCCACCACCGCCGACCCGATCTACGCGCAGCCGCGCGCCGAACGGCCGGCCTACGCCACCGGCATGCTGCTGGACGCGCAGGACTTCAGCGACGAGCAGGCCTACCACCGCGGCCGCCTCGCCCGGGCGCTGGGCGCGCTGGCCGGCGGCGGCACGCTGGCGGGCCTGCAGGTCGAGTACGTGCCGCAGTCGCCGACGCAGGCCGAGGAGATCCGCGTGCAGCCCGGCCTGGCGGTCGACCGGCTCGGCCGCCTGGTCGAACTGCCGCGGCCGGCCTGCCGCGGCCTGGCCGATTGGTATGCCGACAGCGCCGCGGCCGACGGCGGCGACGCGCTGCGCACCGGCGCCTACGACGACCTGGCGCGCTTCCTCTCGCCGCGCCTGGCCGAGTCCGGTCCGACGCTGCCCGCGCGCGCCGTCGTCGCCGACGTCTACCTGCGCTTCGCACAGTGCGCAGTGGGCCTCACGCCCAGCTTCGCAGCCGGCCCCTTTGATGCACTCAACGCCGTCTCGACCTCGCGCATCCGCGACGCCTACGAGCTGCTGATGGTGCCGCGCACGGGCCTGTCGGCCGTGCAGCGCGGACTGCCGCTGCCGCCGGCCGATCCGCTGGTGGTCACCGGCAATGCGGCCGAGCGCCGCAACGCCGCGCAGGACGCGGTGCTCGCCGCCTACGTCGCCGGCGGCCACGTCGGCGGCACGGCCGTAGGGCCGCCGCCGGGGCCGGAGCACCCGCCCAACATCGACACCAGCGCCGTCTTCATCGCACGCGTGCTGCTGCCCGTGGGCGCCGCCGATCCGCCGCAGCGCACCGACGAGGCGCCGCTGGTGGACAACTTCGCGCGCCGCTTCCTCGCCTCGGTGCCGCTGCTCGTGCAGTCGGCCGGACTGTGACCCCTTCGCCTGCCGGAGACCGCCATGGCCACCTCGCTCCTCGATCCACGCGTCCTGGGCCTTGCCAGCCTGGCGCGCGGCACCTCCCGCGAACAGATCGCATTGGCGGACGCCCAGCGGCTGCGCACGCGCGGCGTGCTGGTGGAAGACGCGCGGCGCGAACGCCCGCGCTACTTCGACGGCCGCTTCCTGGTGGCGCGCGACCTGATCCGCGACCAGCAGTACTTCCTCACGCGCGAGGCCGACCTGGGCCGCGCCGCCGGCTCCGGCGTCTCCAGCGGGCTGCAGGTGAATGCGGGCAGCGGCCCGTCACAGCTCGTCATCGGCGCGGGCGCGGGCGTCACGCCCGCCGGCGAGCTGGTGCTGCTGCCCGACGACCTGCAGATCAACCTGGCCGACCTGCCGCTGGCCGAGCAGCTTTCCGCGCGCTTCGGGCTGGGGCGCATCCCGGCGGCGCCGATGCGCAGCCGCACTGGCCTGTTCGTGCTGGCGCTGCGCCCGGTCGAGTACACCGCCAACCCGGTCGGCGCGTATCCCACCACGCTCACCGGCCCGCGCACGGTCGAAGACGGCGACGTGATCGAGGCCACCGCCGTCACGCTGGTGCCCTGGCAGGACGACGGCGCCGCCGACGCGCTGCAGGCGCGGCGCGCGCGCGCGGCCCGCCGGATCTTCGTGCAGGGCGAGGGCGCGGCCGTCTCGTCGAACCTGCTGCCGCTGGCGATGATCGCGCTGGAGGGCAACACGCTGGCCTGGATCGACGAGGCGATGGTGCGGCGCGAGCTGGGCGCCGACCGCGCCGACCTGCCCGGCCTGGGCTTCGCGCCGCGCGGGCTGCGGCTGGCGCACCTGATGCAGCACACCGCGCACCTGGACGATGTCACGCGGCGGATGGCGGGGCGCAGCTTCCCCGCCGCCACGCAGTTCGACGCGCTGCCGCCGGCCGGGCCGCTGCCGCCGGGCGTGATCGACCCCGGCGACTTCACGCAGCGCTACTTCCCCTCGCAGGTGGACGTCGATTTCTCGATCATTCCCGAGGACGAGCTGCCCTCGCTCGTGGAGGAGGCGCTGGCGCTGCCGCCGATCGACCTGCTCGATGCCGAGGCCGCGCTGGACCGCACCGCCGTGCTGGTGCTGGCGCCCGTGCCGCGCGCCGAGTGGCGCGCCGTCACCGCGCGGTTGCAGTCGCGCCTGCGCACGCTGCTGCCGGCGGCGCCCAACCTGATCGCGCAGCGCAAGCCGCTGGAGATCCTGGCGCGGCTGCGCCTGCCGCTGCCCGTGCCGGCGCCTTCGCCGTCGGACACCGAGTGGGCCCGCCTGGCCGGCCTGCCGGGGCTGTGGTACGTGCGCCGGCGCAACCTGGCCTACCGCGACGACCTGGCGGGCACGCCGCAGGCCGTCGTCGCCGGGCCGGCGCCTTCGCCGGAGCGCCGCGTAGGAGGCGGGGCAGGGGGCCGCGTGGGCACTGCGCCGCTTGCGGGCGGCGTGAGCCTGCGGACCACCTCGGCCGCGCCCGCGTCCGCGACCGAGGCCACATCGGAGGAAGTGGTTGCCGCAAGGGCACCGGCCAGGAAGAGGGCGACCGCGGCACCGGCAGCGAGCACCACCGCCAGCCCGAGCGTCTCCGCCCGCGCGGCCAGGGCGCAGCGCCGCACCGGAACGGCCGCGCCGGCACCGGCGGCGAAGACCGCCGCGCCCCGCGACCCGAAGAAGGCCGCGCCGAAGAAGAGCACCAAGGCCCGCCCGGCCTGATCCGCACGACGCGCCTCGCGCCCGCCTGCCACCAGGAGCCCGCCATGCCCAACCGTCCCATCGCCGCGCCGCTGCCGGGCGAACGCGTGGTCGCCCTGTCGCCCGGCAGCGCCACCGCGGCCTCCACCTTCTGGCAGCGGCGGCTCAACCTCTTCGCCGGCCGCGCGCTGTCGGCCGGCGCGCTGGACCAGCGGCAGCGCTGGCAGGCCGGCCACCTGGCGCTGCGCGGGCAGCACTGGGTGCCCGGCACGGTCGACGGCTTCGAGGCCGTGGTGCGCGGCGCCGCGGGCGCGACGGACTTCGACGGCGTCGAGGTGCACATCGGCGCCGGCCGCGGCCTGGCCGTGACCGGCGAGGACGCGGTGCTGCGGCAGCCGCTCGCCGCAACGCTCGCCGGCGTGCCGGTGGTCGCGCCGCCGGGCTTCTTCGTCGACGGCAGCGGCGTCGGCGCGCCCACGGCCGACGGCTCGCTCAACCCGCGCGAGATCGGCGCCGCGCTGGGCGAGCTGGCCGCCGCCTCGCGCGCGCGGCTGCCCTCGGTCGGCGTGCTGGTGCTGCAGCCGGCCGTGGTCGACACCTCGGCGTTTGATCCGCAGGACCCGTGCGACCGCTCCGCCTGCGACGACGGCAGCACCGGCGACCCGGCCGTCTTCGAAGACTGGCGCATCGCCGACGCGGTGCGCCTGCTGTGGTACGTGTGGCCGGCCGAGTGGCGCGCGCTGCCGCCGGACGACGCGGGCGCGCGCAACGCCCTGGCCTGGACCATCTTCCAGGCCGAGGCGGCGCTGCCCGCCGGCGCCGCGCTGCCGTGGGAGCCCTGGGGCGTGCCGGTGGCGCTGGTGCAGCTCGACCCGGCGACCGGCCAGCCGCTGTGGGTCGACCGCGCCGGCGTGGTGCGGCGCGGCGGCCTGGCGCGCAACGCGCGGCTGCAGGTCGCCGAAGACAGCGCGGGCGCGCCGCTGCTGGTGTCGAACAGCCGGCTGCCTTCGCTGCAGCAGGCGCAGATCGAGCAGTTCGCCGAAGAGGTGGCCGCGCTGTCGGCCGACGGTGCGCTCCCGCCCGAGCAGCTCGCCCCGTCCTTCGCCCGCTTCCTGCCGCCGGTGGGGCTGCTGCCGCGCAACTGCTACGACGCGGCCGCGCGGCGCAGCGCCTTCTTCCCGGCCGGCTTCGACTGCGACGCGGTGCCGGTGCCCGTCGAACAGCTCGACATCGCGGTGCGCGCCAACGCGCCGCTGGCGCCGCTGGACATGCGCGGCACGGAGAGCGTGCGCCTGCTGGTGCCGGTGCCGCTGGCCTCGTGGGAGCCGCGCCTGCTCGTCACCGACGAGACGCCGGCGCCGGAATTCCAGCAGACCATCGACCGCTTCCTGCTGGTGCGCTCGCGCACGCTGGGGCTGCGGCAGGGCGTGCGCGTTCGGCAGGCGGTGCTGCGGCATGCGCTCGACGGGCAGCCGCCGCAGGTCGTCGCGTGGAACGACGACGACGACGCGGTCGAGACCGAGTTCCTCTCGCCCTGGGGCCCGCCGCCGGCCGGCGGAGGGCACCGCAGCCGGCTGGCCGACGGCCTGCACCAGCACTACTTCGACAGTGCGGCGCAGACCCTGGACGCGGGCACCGGCAGCCTGTTCTGCTGGGTGCATCTCGATCCGGACCACCCGCCGCGCACGCTGATGCTGCAGTGGCACGCGGCCGGCGGCGACTGGGAGCACCGCGCCTACTGGGGCGAGAACCTGATCGGCTGGGGCGCCGACGGCACGGCCTCGCGCCTGCGCATGGGCGACCTGCCGACCGCCGGCCAGTGGCTGCGGCTGGAAGTGCCGGCCGCCAGCGTGGGCCTGGCCCGCGCCACGCTCGACGGCATGGCCTTCACCCTGTTCGACGGCCGCGCCGCCTACGGCATGGCCGGCAGCGGCAGCGGCGCGGCCGAGCGCAAGTGGTTCTGCAACGTGCTGCCCACGGGCGCGCAGCGCTTCGGCGACGACGGCTGGGAACTGCTCACCGCCAACGACCTGTGGTCGCCCTTCGAGCCCACGCTGGGCGTGCTGCCGGCGACGCCGCCTGCGCCGCCCTTCGGCGGCGGCGGCCATGCCGACGCGCCGGCCCGCGGCATGCACGTCCACGGCTTCGACACCGCGCTGGCACCCGCGCCCAGGCCGCCCGCCTTCGCCGTGCAGCCGGCGGACAGCCTGTACACCTGGGTGTACCTGGACCCGAACGATCCGCCGCGCCAGATCCTGCTGCAATGGCGCGGCAGCGAGGGGCGCATCGTGCGGCGTGCATCGTGGGGCGCGAACCTCATCGAGGGCGGCGGCGTGTACGCCGGCGCGCTGCCGCAGCCGGGCACCTGGGCGCGGCTGGCGGTGCCGCTGGCGGCGCTGGACCTGCCCAACGGCGCCTCGTTCACCGGGCTGGACTTCATGCAGTACGACGGCTTCGCCGTGTTCGGCCCGGCCGGTGCGCTCGGCGCCGGCGCCAACGGCGCGCCCGCGGCCGAGCGGCCGTGGATCAGCGTGACCGACGTGCCCGGCGGCGGCCCGACCACCAACCCGGGCTGGAACATCGTGCCGGCCGCGCAGCTGCGTGCGCCCTCGGCCGCATCGATCCAGGGGCAGGTGCAGGCGGTGGCCGACCTGTTCGCGCACCCGGCGCTGCAGGTGCTGTCGGCGGCGGAGCGCCTGCAGCTCTACCTGCGCGGCATCGACGGCTTCGCGGCCTACCTCAAGTCGCGCGCCGACCGCGCGGACGACCTGGTCGACTACGGCTTCGTCAAGGTGCAGACCGACGTGTACCGCGTCCGGCAGCTGATGCTGGGCACCACGGCGGCGACGCGGCTGGCGGTGTCGCCGGTGCTGGCGAGCATCGCGCAGGCCGAGACGGCGACGGCGTCGCAGGCGCAGATCTCCAGCTTCATCGCCAACCTCAAGCTCGACCTGGCCTCGGCCCCGCCGCCGGCCGCGCCGGCCGCGGCGCCCGCCGTGCGCGCGGCCGTGGCGCCGGCGCCCGCCGCGCCGGTGGCCGTCGTGGCGCGCACGGCGGTGCTCGACGGCGGCCTGCGCACCGCGCGGCTGGATGCGGGCGTGGTCTCCGTCGGCGGCAGCGCCGCGGCGCGCATCGGCGGCGGCGTCATCGGCACCACGCTGGGCGACCTGGCGCCCGCGGCGGCGCCGGCGATCTCCGCGGGGCTGGCCGAGCGCATCGGCACCAAGGCCACCGCGGGCACCGCGCCGGGCGTGCGCGAGCTGGCCGACTTCGGCGTGATCGGGGGCATCAAGGGCACGGCCGTCGCGCCGCCGCCGTCGCCCTCGGACGTGACCAATGCCGACCCGCTGACCGGCAACGCCTTCATCCGCACCACCACCATCGCGCAGCGCCTGGCCGAACCGAAAGCCAAGGAGGCGCGCGACTACGCCACCGCCTCGCGCTACGAGGCCGTGCTGTCGCTGGTGCGGCTGGCCGACACGCTGGCGGCGGAAGACGGCGGCGTCACGCCCGGCCTGTTCGACGGCCTCTCGATGCGCGGGCTGGAGGGCGACACCTTCCTGGCCGACCTCAACCCCGAGCCCGCGCCGGGCAGGCCGGTGGTGCTGGAGCGCCCCTTCGCCGACTTCCTCGCCAACCGCCCGCTGCTCGGCGCCCTGCTGAAGGTGCCGACCCGCCTGCCGGCCGGCCAGGCCACCGGCGACCCCGACGAGGGCGCGATGTTCTCCGACAGCACCGACCTGTCGGACCACGTGGTGGCGCTGATGCGGCGGGTGGAGGGCCGCATCAAGCTGTACCGCGACGCGATCGCCGTGTGCGCCGGCGTGTCGGCCACCGTGCGCGCTGCGCTAGCCGCGGCCGGCACGCGGCTGGCCAGCGTGGCCGGCGAGCTGGCCGAGGCGCGGCACGACGTGAGCGTGGCCCGCTCGCTGCTGGCGGAGGAAAGCGCGCGGCTCGAGGCCCTCAACGCCCGCCGCCTGCGCGTGCTGGCCGAGGAGGTGAAGTTCATCGCCTACGTGCGCCCGCGCGAGGCCGACAACCTGCTGGCCACGCCCACGCATGCGGTCGATCCCGGCGCGCTGGCGGCGCCGGTGCCGGCCTGCCTGCGCGAGCACCCCGACGTGCCCGACGAGATCGCCGACATGCTGCGCGTGGTGCGCGACGCACCGGCCCGCTGGTTCGTCGGCGCGCCGCCGCTCCTGCAGCGGCTGGACCGCTCCGAGCCGCTGCTGCGCCTGGTGCAGGTGGCGAAGGCGCGGGCCGTCGCCGGCCTGGCGACGCCCATCGTCGCGGCCACGGCGGGCGTGACCAAGGTGAGCCAGGCGATCGCCGGTGTCGCGGCGCGGCAGGCGCAGGCGCTGGCCCCGCGCGTGGCGGCCATGCAGTCGCTCGACATCGCGGCGCTGGCCGGCCTGACGTGGCAGGGGCAGCGCGCGCAGGCCGAGCAGCTCGTCTCCTTCGCCGACCTGGCCGACGGCGGCCACGGCCGCGCCGACGTGGCGCGCGCGGCGGCGGCCGAGCTGGAGAACATCCGCAGCGTCGTCGTGTGCCTGCACGCGTCGTTCTCGGGCGTGCTGCCGGTGCTGCGGCTGCAATGGGCCGAGACGCTGTCGGAGTTCGACGCCGCGCCCAGCCTGCGCAACCTCGCGGCGCTGCCGCGCTGGACCGAGATCCCCTTCGAGGACCGGCGCCGGATGCAGGCGTACGTCGACTGGCTGTTCGGCCAGGTCGAGCCGGGCCAGCCCGAGGCGGTGGCGCTGGTCAACGACGTGGTGCGCATGGCCCTGCTGCTGGCCAGCCACGCGCCGGTGGACCGCATCGTCGCCGGGCGCCTGGCGCGGCCGGTGACGGGCGTGGTGCCGGGCACGCGCATCCCGCTGGTGGCGCTGGACCTGTCGAAGCTGCGCATCGGCATGCAGGCCGTGGCCTACCGCGGCGACCAGGTGGTGGCGCGCGCGCTGGTGGAGGACATCGGCGGCGCCGAAGTGTCCGCGCGGGTGATCGAGACGGCGGCGGCGCAGCAGGTGGAGCTGGGCGCCGACGTGCGCATCCATTTCGACGACGGCGCGATGGTGAGCCTGGGCGCGGCGAGCGCGGCGCGCACCCTGTTCAGGACCGCCTGAAGCGGGCAGGCCATGCGGCGCGCCAGGCATCTCCGGGTGGTGGCCGGCAGCGAGGCCGCCGGCCGCGCCGCCGTGCCGCGGCTGGAGGATGCCCTGCGCTGCGCCAGCCTGCCCGATGCCGGCGCGCGGCTGCTGCTGGTGCGGCGCCTCGCGCTGGGCCGGATGGGGCGGCAGGCTTCGCCGCAGGCCCTCGCGTGCCTGATCGAGGCGCGCTTCGCCGCCAGCGGCGTGCAGTGGGTCGAGGGGGCGCAGGGCGATGCGACGGGTGCGGAGCACGTGGTGTTCCGCAGCGCGTGGCATGCGCGGGTGGCGCTCGCGCGGCGCCTGCTGCGTGGGCAGGCTTGCAGCGCATGGTACTGGCCGCTGGCGGTGGCGGAGTACCGCGCCGGCGCGGCGGCCGGGGACAACGTGCGGGCCATCGCGCGCGCCGTGGCTCTGTCCGACGAGGCACCGGCCGCGCTGCCGGCCTGGGTGGTGCTGGTGGTGCAAGGCGACGGTGTGCAGGCGCTGGCGTCGATGGTGCCGGCGGCGCTCGGCCGGGCGCTGGTGGAGCGGGCAGGTTTGCACCTGCCGCAGGAGGAGGATGCAAGCGCCGGTGCTGCGCCGCCGTGGCTGGAATGCCTGCTGCGTGCGGCAGGAACACGGGCAGCCCAACCGCCTCGTACCGCATCGCGCACGGCGCAAACCTTGGTGGACGGGTCTGAGCCGGAGGGCGATGTGCAGTCCAGCCGGAGCGAAGCGCCGCGCACACAGGCCGCGGCCAACGCGCAGCGCTTCGCGCATGCTCGGGCCGCCGAAACCGGCAGCGGCGCCGCGGCGGCTTTCGAGCAAGCGGTGCCGTTGTTGCTTGCGCCGGCCTTTGATGCGACCCGCGACGACGTGCAGTCCGGTCCGGCCCAGCTCCCTCCCGAGTTGCCATCGTCCGCCGTCGAATGCAATGCCCTGCCCACGGCCTTCGGCGGCCTGCTGTTCCTGCTGCCCGTGCTGGCGCGACTTGGCCTGCCGAACTGGGCCGCGGGCGCTTCGGCCGACCCGAGGGCATGGACCTGCGCGGTGCTCGGCGCCGCGCTCCAACGCCTGCACGCACCGGCCGACGACCCGATGTGGCGATTGATCGCGCCGGACGCGCTGCTGCCGCGTGTCGATGCCGCGGCACCTGCGTCGTGGCAGGCGTCGTCGCTGGCGCCGCCGCGCGGTGCGCTTTCCGCGTCGCTGCCGCAGGCGCTTGTTGATGCGGCGACCTCGCACGACCAGGCCCAGGTCTGGCTCACGGCCGCGCGCCGCTGGCTCCGGCGCGGCGCGCACATCGGCCTCGCCAGCCTCGTGCACCGCCCAGGCCGGCTGGACGCCACGCCCACCCATGCCGACGTGCACTTCCGCCTCGCCGCCACCGACCTGCGCGTGCGCCGCGCCGGCCTCGACATCGACCCGGGCTGGCTGCCCTGGTTCGGCCGCGTCGTCGCCTACCACTACGACGACGCCTGCTGGCCGCAGGAACCGGACCGGACGCCATGAACGCCCCCGACACCCTGGCGCTGCGCGCAACCCGGCGCGTGCCGCTCCACGTGCTGGCAGTCACCGCGCTGGCCGATGCCGGCACGCAGGGCATCGAGGCCGACTGGCTGCGGGCCCAGGCAGCGGGCGTGCGCGGCGCCACGCTCGCCGGCTGGTGGCAGCAGCCGCCCGAGGACGACCAGCGCCTGCACGCCCTGGCAGCGGCCTTCGGCCTGGGCGAGGCAGAGTGCATCGCGGTCGCGCTGGCCGCCGCGGTGGAGTCCGACCCGATGCTCGGCCGCGTGCTCGCCTGGCTGCAGGCCCCCACCGGCGTGGCCCGGCCGACGCTCGGCCTGGTGCAGACACTGGCCGCGCGGCTCGGCCTGGGCGATGCGCTCGCGCCGCTGGTCGAAGGCCCGGCCCGCGCCTGCGGCCTGCTGGTGGTGGACGACGAGCGCGTGCCCCTGCCCGAGCAGGCCTTGCAGGTGCCGGTGCCGGTCGTGCTGGCCCTGCGCGGCGGCGATGCCTCGCGCGCAGCCTGGCCGGGCGTGCGGCCCGGCACCGCACCGGCCCAGGCGCCGCCGTCGCTGAAGCAGGCGGCGGCGCGGCAGGCGCTGGCGCTGCACCACGCGCCACCCGGCGGCGCGGTGCTGGCGGTGCGCAGCGGCCACCCGCGCGAGGCGCAGGACGCCGCCGCGCTGGTGGCGGCCGAACTCGGCCTGCAGCCGGTGTTCATCGACGGCGACCCGCCGCGCGGGCTGGCGCCCTGGCTGTGGCTGCACCGCGCGGTGCCGGTGCTGTGCGCCGAACTCGCGCCCGGCGAATCGCGCCGGCTGCCCGAGCTGCCGGGCCACCGCGGCCCGCTGCTGCTGGCCTGCGGCCTCGACGGCAGCTTCGAGCGCGCGGGCGATCCGGTCGGCAGCTGGCGCGTGCCGCTGCCGCTGCCGGAGGAGCGCGCCGCGCTGTGGCGCCAGCACCTGGACGCCGACGAGGCCGAGCGCCTCGGCCGCACGCACCGCCATGCGCCGGCGCACATCGCCCACCTGGCGCGGGCGGCGCGGCACCAGGCGCAACTTGCCGGCGACGAGGCGCTGGCCGGCCGGCACGTCCGGCTCGCCGCGCGCCTCGGCGCCGCCGGCGAGCTGGGCACGCTGGCGCACCTGCTGCCCGAAGCGGTGCCCGACGACGCGCTGGTGATGCCGCCCGAGCTGCAGGCCGCACTGCACGCATTGCGCCAGCGCTGCCTGCGGCGCGAAGGGCTGGCCGATGCGCTCGGCCCTTCGGCGCGCACCCGCTACCGGCCCGGGGTGCGCGCGCTGCTGGTGGGCGCCTCGGGCACCGGCAAGACGCTCGCCGTCGCCTGGCTGGCCTCGCAGCTCGGCCTGCCGCTGTACCGCGTCGACCTGGCCGGCGTCGCCAGCAAGTACATCGGCGAGACCGAGAAGAACCTGGCGCAGCTCTTCGCCCGCGCCGAGCATGCCGAGGTGGTGCTGCTCTTCGACGAGGCCGATTCACTGTTCGGCAAGCGCACCGAGGTCAAGGACGCCAACGACCGCTACGCCAACCAGCAGACCAACTACCTGCTGCAGCGCATCGAGTCCTTCGACGGCATCGCGGTGCTCACCAGCAACAGCCGCTCGCGCTTCGACAGCGCCTTCACGCGCCGGCTCGACGCGATCATCGAGTTCCCGATGCCCGGGCCGGACGAGCGGCGCACGCTGTGGCTGGCGCACCTGGGCGCGCACCACGCGCTGGCGCCGGCGCAGCTCAACCGCATCGCGGCCTCGTGCGACCTGGCGGGCGGGCACATCCGCAACGCCACGCTGGCGGCGGCCAGCGCCTCGCCGGGGCCGGTGCAGTTCGAGACGCTGCGCGCGGCGATCGAGGCCGAGTACCGCAAGCTCGGGCGGGCCGCGCCCACGGGGCTGTGACCATGCCCGCGATGCAGGAGGCGATGCGATGAGGCGCGTCAGCGGGCATGGGCTTCAGCCGGGCAAGGCCGCGCCTGCCGCGGTGCCTGCCGCGGCTGCGCGCGCGCCGGCATCGAGCGGCACGCCGCGCTTCCTGCAGCCGGGGCAGGGCGGCGGCACGCCGCTGCCCGCCCCGGTGCGCCGGGACTTCGAGCGCGGCGGCATCGAGCTGTCCGCCGTGCGCGTGCACGCGGACGCGCAGGCCGATGCGCAGGCCCGCGCCCACGGGGCGCTGGCGTTCACGCAGGGCGAGCACATCCACTTCAAGGCCGGCCGCTTCGATCCGCACGGCGCCGACGGCCGCCGCCTGCTCGCGCACGAGCTGGCGCACGTGCTCCAGCAGCAGCGCGGCGCCGAAGGCGGCGCGGCGGCCTGCGGCGACGCGCACGAACAGGAGGCCGACGCGCAGTCCGCGCGCTGGCTGGCCGGCGGCACGCCGCAGGTCACGCCCGCGCCGGCCGGCCGGGTGCAGTGCCAGCCCGACCCCGCCGCGCAGCCGGTGCCGGCGCAGCAGGCCGGGGCGCTGAAGCCGCCGCTGTACACGAGCTGGTTCGACGAGGTCGTGCCCGGCGTGCTGGAGGCGGTCGAGGCCGAGGGCGCGCTGCCGCTGGACCGCGCGCTGTGGCTGGTGACGCAGTCCTACGGCGAGCAGTCGCCGCTGAGCGTGAAGCCCGACGGCCAGGTCAGCCATTACCTGCCGTCCGAGCACCGCAACCGCCTCTTCAACGAGCATGCCGACGTGATGCCCGACCCCGCCGACAAGAACCGCAAGATCCCGGTGCCCGGCCAGGAGAAGGAGGGCGTCAGCATCCGCACGCTGCCGCAGAACGAGTTCAAGGACGGCAAGGTGGTGAACGCGCCCAGCCCCACCTTCGGCTACGACACGGCCGCGCGCTCGGCCGCGCACCACATCGAGCTGCTGAAGGCGCGCCGCATGAGCGTCTACACCACGCTCCAGACCGGCAGCAGCTTCACCGGGTTCGTCGAGCGGCTGGCCGCCACCAAGTACGCGACCGAGCCCAACTACGTGGCCAAGCTCACCGCCATCGAGGGCCAGGTGCGCCGCCAGCTCACGGCGTGGATCAGGTACCGCGTTCCCGAGATGCGCGAGCGCCTCGACAGGATGGCGGACTACCAGGCCTTCCTGCAGGACAACCTCGCCGGCTGGCGGGCGCGCCAGGCGGGCGGCGAGGCCGACCCGACGGGCGAGATCGCCAGCCAGGTCGCCTGGTACCAGGGCCTGGTCGACGGCATGGCGATCCAGGCGGCGCAGGTCAAGGCCGACCTGGCGCGGCTGGAGCGCTTCGCTGGCGCCATCCGGATCAAGCTGCCGGCCGCGGCGGCGGCCCCATGAAAGGAGGTGGCGGATGAGACACGTCAGCAGCCGGATCGCCGGTGCATCGCCCGGTGGCGTGAAAGCGCCCCCGGCCGGCGCCCGGCAGCCCACGCCCCGCGCACGAGCCGGCGTGCAGCGCTTCCTGCAGGTGCCGCTGGGCCGCGAGGGCGATGCGCTGGAGCGCCAGTCCGAGCGCATCGCGCGCCAGCCGTGGCGCGAGAGCGCGGCACCGCCGGCACGCATGGCGGCATCGGCGCCGCGTTCGCCGATCGCCGCCCAGGCCGGCCTGCCGGGCACGGCGCTCGACGCCCGCACGCGCGGCGCGATGGAGCCGCGCCTGGGCGCCGACCTGGGCGCGGTGCGCACCCACACCGGCCCGCAGGCCGCGCGGCTGGCGCGCGACATCGGCGCCGACGCCTTCACCCACGGGCGCGACGTGTTCTACGGTGCCGGCCGCGCGCCGGCCGACGATGAGCTCACCGCGCACGAACTCACGCACGTGCTGCAGCAGTCCGGCGGCGGCGCGGGCCTGGACGCGGCGCCGGGTGCGATCCAGCGCAGCCGCAACGGCAGCTTCCCGGTGGCCAACGGCGGCTTCGAGATCGACCTGGAGACGCGCGAAGGGGGCGTCGACACGCCCCCCACGGCCAGCGGCATGGACGGCTACATCCGCTTCGTGCCCGGCCAGGACGCGCCGCTGTCGAACCAGATCGAGATGGTGCAGATCGTGCGGCTGACCGACGCAGGCGGGGCCGACGTGGCGCCCGCCACGCTGCCCGCCGACCGGGCCGCGCGCGGCGCGCTGGGCACGCCGGGCATCCTGACCGAGGAGAACGCGGCCACCGGCGTGGAGGGCGGCTTCTTCACCGACGTGCACCACCAGGGCAACGTCGGCCTGGCGGGTGCGCCGGCCGGCCAGCCGCTGTCCACCGGTTTCCCCTTCGAGCCTGCCGGGCCGGGCGTGACGGGGCCGGTCGGCCAGGTCCGTCAGCCCGACATCTATGGCGGCGGCATCGGCGGCGTGCAGAGCCGCACGCCGGGCTTCAAGCGCTCGAACGAGCAGGCCGACATCCGCTCGGCCGCGCTCTACGACACGCCAGGCATCGCCAGCAAGGACTTCGACCTCGACTTCGAGTTCGAATCCGTCGCCATGGCGCAGGACAAGGGCATCGGCCTGGGCGCCGTCTTCTGGGGCTTCGGCCTGCGCGCCGGCCGGGTCGTCAACGAGCACCTTTCGGTGGCGGACGGCGCCAGCGCCACCTTCGGCGAGGCGGTGGAGCGGCACCGCGACTTCTACGTGCACGAGCCGGCGAGCTTCTACTTCGACTTCGACAGCGCCGTGCTCGGTGCCGACGAGGCCGCGCGCATCGACGACGTGCTGCCCTACCTGGCGCGCCATGCGGACGTGACGCTGGCCTTCGAGGGCTTCGCCGACCAGGTGGGCGGCGCGAGCGACTACAACCGCGCGCTGTCGCTGCGCCGGGTGGACGCGGTGCAGGCCGCGTTCGTCGCGCGCGGCATCCCGGCCGCGCGCTTCGACGCCATCTCGCTCGGCCACGGCGCCTCGACGGCCGCCACGCTCGACGCGGGCACCGGCGACCAGGGCGGCGACCCGGCCGTGGGCGCCGACCAGTCGCGCGAGGCCAACCGCGGGATGAACCGGCGCGTGGTCGTCACGTTCTCGCGGCCGGCCGCCGCACCGGCGCCCGCGCCGGCCGGGCCATGACCTCGCCCGACCTCGGCGGCCTGGGCAGCCTGGACGCCGCCGACCCGGCGCAGCGCGCGAAGGCGCTGGCCGCGCTGGTCGCCGCTGGCCGCACCGCCACGCCCGTGCTGCTGCGCGGCCTGGCCAGCGCCGATGCCGACGTGCGCGAGAAGGCCGCGCAGGGCCTGGCCGAGATCGCCGACCCGTCGACGGCCGATGCGCTGGCGGCCGCGCTGGCCGACCCCGCCCCGCGCGTGCGCGGCCGGGCGGCGCAGGGCCTGGCCGCGCTGGGCGATGCGCGGGCGCTCGATGCGCTGGTGCGGACGATCGACGACTTTCCCGACGTGCTGCATGCGCCGCACACCGTCGCGACCTATGTACTCGTCGCGCGTGGACCCAAGGCGCTGCCGGCGATCGCGCCGCTGCTCGACGCGCCGCAGCCGATGACACGCCAGCGCGCCTTCCTGGTGCTGCAGACGGTGGTGTCGGCGATGCCGCAGGCCGGCGACTGGCGCACGCTGTGGCAGTCGCTGGGCGCCTACGACCCGAACGCCGCCGATGCCTCCGCGCGCGCCGCGGCGGCGGCGCAGTGGCGGCAGTGGATCGCGGCGCACTGCGCATAATGGCCCGCTCCTTTTCTTCCAAGGCATCGCCATCGTGAGACTGACCCTCAGCACCTTCCTGATCTCCCTGGCCGCGGCCGGCGCCGCGCAGGCCCAGACGGCACCCGTCACGCTGCCCAGCGGCCTCGTGTACCAGAGCCTCAAGGAAGGCAGCGGCCCCAGCCCGGCCGCCACCGACACCGTGCGCGTGCACTACCGCGGCACCTTCCCCGACAGCGGCAAGGAGTTCGACAGCTCCTACTCGCGCAACGAGCCCACCGAGTTCCCGCTCAACCGCGTGATCCCCTGCTGGACCGAGGGCGTGCAGAAGATGAAGGTCGGCGGCAAGGCCAGGCTGGTGTGCCCGCCCGCCATCGCCTACGGCAGCCGCGGCGCGGGCGGCGTGATCCCGCCCAACGCCACGCTCAACTTCGAGATCGAGCTGCTCGCCGTCAAGGGACGCTGAGGGGCGTCAAGGGGCGCTGACCGCCGCCGCGCCGGCGCGCCCGCGTCCCAGCGTGGACGCGGCCGCCAGCGCCGCCGCCACCAGCGCGGCGCCCAGCAGCATCGCGCCCGGCACGCCGCTGCCGTCCACCACCCGGCCGCCCAGCGTGGCGCCGGAGGCGATGGCGACCTGGAAGGCCGTCACCAGCATCGCCTGCCCGGCCTCGGGCGCGTCGGGCAGCGAATGCAGCATCCAGCCCGTGGCCGCGCCCGGCACCATGCCGAAGGCGATGCCCCAGGCCAGCACCACCAGCGCCGCCGCCACGAAGCCGCTGCCCGCCAGCGTGGAGGCCAGCAGCGCCAGCGCCAGCAGCGCGGTGGTCGCCATCATGGCCGCGCGCGGGCTGCGCGCCACGATCAGCCCGGCCAGGAAGTTGCCGGCGAAGCCCGCCGCGCCGTAGGTCAGCAGCAGCGCCGTCACCTGCGTGGCCGAGAGCGCGAACACCTGCAGCAGCAGCGGCTTGAGGTAGGTGTAGGCCGCGAAGTGGCCCATGACCATCAGCACCACCGCCACCAGCACCGCGCGGGGCCGGGCGCGGCGCAGCGGCGTGAGCAGGTCGGCCGGGCGGATGGCGCGCGCCGGCGGCAGGGCCGGCAGCAGGCGCCACTGCGCGGCCAGCACCGCCAGCGTGAGCAGCGCCGAGGCGGCGAAGGCGAAGCGCCAGCCGGCCAGGCTGCCCAGCAGCGAGCCGGCCGGCACGCCCAGCACCGTGCTCACCGACACGCCCGCCAGCACCAGCGACAGGGCGCGCGCCTGGGCCGCGGGCGGCACCATCTGGCTGGCCACGCCGGGCGCGAAGGTCCAGAAGCCGCCCACCGCCGCGCCCAGCATCAGACGCGCCAGCAGCATGGTGGCGAAGTCGGGCGCCAGGGCCGCCAGCAGGTTGGAGGCGAGCAGCAGCGCCGTCAGCGCCAGCATGACGACGCGCCGGTCGAGCCGGCCGGCGGCCACGCTCAGCGCCGGCCCGGCCAGCGCGGCCAGCACGCCGGGCATGGTGACCATCAGGCCCGCCACGCCGTCGGACACCTGCAGGCCGCGCGCGATGTCGGTCAGCAGGCCGATGGGCATGAACTCGGTCGAGACCATCACGAAGGTGCCGACCGCCACCGCGCCGACGGCGGGCCAGGCGGCGCGGGCATCGGCGGCGTGCGGCGCGGGCAGCGGCCGGGCGGCTGGCGCCGCGGGGGTGGCGGCGAGCGCGGCGTCGTCGCAGGGAGGGCAGTTGGAGGCCATGGCGTTCCTGTCCTCTGGAAGAGTGGGTGTGGAGACAGCGAACGCCCGAGTCTGGCGGCGGGCGGGGGCCGGTCCAAGCCGCCGCGGGCCAGCAGAGTGTTTCCCTGGCGCGCACAATGGCTTCGGCCGCGCTGCGGGGCTGGACGCCGGGTTTCAAGCCAAATCGGCCTCCAGCGCCCGGCCCACGGGCGCTGACAGCTATGAATTCGATAGCAAACCAATGCCGCGGCGGCGGATCGAATTCAAGCGCAAGCCGCGGGGTGCCCACCGGCGGCGCGCTGCCTACAGTCCTCTCCATCGGCGCGCGATGGGCGCGCCGTCCCCCGAAAGGAAGGACCCCATGAACATGACGACCCGCTCCGAACTGCAGGCTGCCGCCACCGTCGCCGACCCGCGCTGGGCCGCGGTGGCCTCGCGCGATGCCGGGGCCGACGGCCGCTTCTTCTATTCCGTGCGCACCACCGGCGTGTACTGCCGGCCCTCGTGCGGCGCGCGCATGCCGCGGCCGGAGAACGTGGCCTTCCACGACTCGGCTGCGGATGCCGAGCGCGCGGGCTTTCGCCCCTGCCGGCGCTGCCGGCCCGACGCGCTGGCGCCGGCGCAGCAGCAGGCCGAGCTGGTGGCCCGCCTGTGCCGCGAGATCGAGGCGGCCGAGCAGCCGCCCACGCTGGCGATGCTGGCCGAAAGCGCCGGCCTGAGCCCGTGGCACCTGCAGCGCACCTTCAAGGCGGTGACGGGCCTGACGCCCCGCGCCTGGGCGGCGGCGCAGCGCGGCCGGCGCGTGCGCGAGGCGCTGGGGCAGGGCGGCGGCCGCGTCACCGACGCCATCTACGACGCCGGCTACGGCGCGCCCAGCCGCTTCTACGAGGCGGCCGACGGCCTGCTGGGCATGACGCCCACCGCCTGGCGCGCCGGCGGCGCCGGCACCGACATCCGCTTCGCCATCGGGCAGTGCTCGCTGGGCGCGATCCTGGTGGCGCGCAGCGGGCGCGGCGTGTGCGCGATCGCGCTGGGCGACGACCCCGACGCGCTGGCCGCCGAACTGCAGGCGCGCTTCCCGCAGGCGCGGCTGATCGGCGGCGACGCCGACTTCGAGCGCCTGGTGGCGCAGGTGGTGGGCCTGGTCGAGTCGCCGGGCCTGGGCACCGAGCTGCCGCTGGACGTGCGCGGCACCGCCTTCCAGCAGCGCGTGTGGCAGGCGCTGCGCGCGATCCCGCCGGGCCTGACGGCCAGCTACGCCGAGATCGCCGAGCGCATCGGCGCGCCGGCGGCCACGCGCGCGGTGGCGCAGGCCTGCGCGGCCAACCCGCTGGCGGTGGCCATACCCTGCCACCGCGTGGTGCGGCGCGACGGCGGCCTGTCGGGCTACCGCTGGGGCGTGGAGCGCAAGCGCGAACTGCTCGCCCGCGAGGCGGCGCCGCGGTGAGCGACGGCGCGCTGCCCGAAGCGCGGGTGCAGCGGCGCCTCGCCGCCATCGACTGGCCCGCGCTGGAAGGCTCGCTCGACGCCGAAGGCCATGCGCTGATCCCGTCGCTGCTCACGCTCGCCGAATGCCGGGCCGCGGCGGCGCTGTACGCGCAGCCGGCGCATTTCCGCAGCCGGGTGGTGATGGCGCGGCACGGCTTCGGGCAGGGCGAGTACCAGTACTTCGCCTATCCGTTGCCGCCGGCGGTGGCGGCGCTGCGCGGCGCGCTGTATGCGCGGCTGGTTGCCGTGGCCAACCGCTGGCAGGCGGCGCTGGGCCTGGATGCGCGCTTTCCGCCGGCGCACGGCGACTTCCTCGCCCGCTGCCACGCCGCCGGCCAGGCGCGGCCCACGCCGCTGCTGCTGCGCTACGGCGAAGGCGACTACAACTGCCTGCACCAGGACCTGTACGGCGAGCAGGTGTTCCCGCTGCAGGTGGTCGTGCTGCTGTCGGCGCCGGGGCACGACTTCGACGGCGGCGAGCTGGTGCTGACCGAGCAGCGCCCGCGCATGCAGTCGCGGCCGATGGTGCTGCCGCTGGGCCAGGGCGATGCGGCCGTCATCGCCGTGCACCACCGGCCCGTGCAGGGCACACGCGGTGCCTACCGCGTCAACCTGCGGCACGGCGTGAGCCGCGTGCGGCGCGGCGAGCGCCATACGCTCGGCCTGATCTTCCACGACGCCGCATGAACGGCTCAGCGGCGCAGCGCCATCCACGCCGCCGTGCCCACCAGCAGCAGCGCCACGGCGACGTACGGCGCGCCGGGCGCGATGGCGTACAGCAGCGTGCCGGCCAGCGGCCCCAGCACGATGCCCAGCCCCTGCGCCGCGCCCACCGAGCCGGCGGCGGCGCCCTGTTCGTGCGACTCGACCGCATTGGCCGCCAGCGCCGAGAAGGCCGGGAACACCCAGCCCATGCCGGCTGCGGCGATGAAGAAGCAGGCGCCGAGCAGCCAGGTGCTGTGCACCAGCGCCGTCGCCCCGAAGCCCGCCGCCGCGACCACGCTGCCGACGCGGATCAGACGCAGCGGCGCCCAGTCGAGCCGGCGCACCAGCAGCTGCGAGCCGATCAGCGCCACGCCCACCGAGGTCAACGCCATCCCGGCGGCGCGTGCGGCCGGGCCGCTTTCGAGCCCGAGCTGGTCGATGGCGAAGAAGCCGACCGTGATCTGCGCGATCGCCACGCAGAACATCGCCACGAAGGCCACCGTCATCGGCGCGCGCAGCCGCGCGTCGCCCAGGCCCAGGGTGCCGGGCACGTCCGCATGCCGGCGCTCGGCGCGCGGCAGGCCCTTCCACAGCACGCCGAAGGCCAGCGCCGGCAGCAGCGCGGTGGCATACAGCGGCAGGCTCAGGCTCGACTGCGCCAGCCCGGCCGCCAGCGCCGGCCCCAGCACCATGCCGACTGCGTTGGCGGCACCCAGCGACGCCATCGCGCCGGCCCGATGGCCGGGCGCGACGTGGTCGGCCACCAGCGCCAGCCCGGTCGAGGGGATCGCCGCGTAGAACGCGCCCACGGCGCCGCGCGAGACCAGCAGGCCGACGAAGACCAGCCCGGCCGCCGGCAGCACGTGCAGCGCCACCACCAGCACCGCGCACATGCCCCAGTAGGCCAGGCCGAAGCCGCCCACGCCGGCCAGCAGCACCGGCCGGCGGCCGTGCCGGTCGCTGGCCTGGCCCCAGGGCCGCGACAGCAGCATCCACAGCACGCCGCCCACCGTGACGGCCGCGCCGGCCTGCCAGGGCGCGAGCTGCAGCACCCGCGCCATCGGCCCGACCAGGGACACGAAGGCCATCATGGCCATCGTGCAGGCGAGGTTGGCGAACAGCAGCGGCTTGAGGTTGAAGGCCGGGCCCGCGTCGGGGGCCGCGTGCAGCGCGGCGGCGCCGTTGGAGGGGGAGGACATGTCGGATCTGCGGATGTTGTTTTAATTGAGAATAATTCTCAACTGTAGCGGGCGCAAGCCGCGGCGCGCCGCCGTCAGGGTTTCTGGACGGCCTACAGTGGCAGGCCATGACTGCTGAGCTGTTCGGCCCCGAGACCGACGCCCTGGCCGCCGCGCCGCTGGCGCTGGAGCCGGGCGCCTCGGTGCTGCGCGGCTTCGCGCTCGGCCACGCCGCCGCGCTGAGGCGCGACCTCGACGCCGTGCTGGACGCGGCGCCGCTGCGCCACCTCGTCACGCCCGGCGGCAAGACCATGTCGGTGGCGATGACCAACTGCGGCGCGCTCGGCTGGGTGAGCGACCGCGCCGGCTACCGCTACACGGCGCACGACCCGCTGGGCGGCCGGCCCTGGCCGGCGATGCCCGCGTCCTTTCTCGCGCTGGCGGCCGAGGCAGCGGCGCGCGCCGGCTTCGACGGCTTCGCGCCCGACGCCTGTCTGGTCAACCGCTACGTGCCCGGCGCCCGGCTCACGCTGCACCAGGACCGCGACGAGCGGCAGTTGGGCCAGCCCATCGTCTCCGTCTCGCTCGGGCTGCCGGCCGTCTTCCTGTGGGGCGGGCCGAAGCGCAGCGACCGCACCCGCCGCGTGCCGCTGGCGCACGGTGACGTCGTCGTCTGGGGCGGCCCGGCGCGCCTGCACCACCACGGCGTGCTGCCGCTGGCCGAGGGAGAACATCCCTTCATGGGGGCCTGCCGCATCAACCTCACCTTCCGCTGCGCGGGCTGAAGGGCCGGATCAAAGCTGGAAGGCGAGGGTGAGCAGCAGCCCTTCGGCCAGGTCGCGCAGCAGCCCGGGCCGGCGCGGGCGGTAGGCCTCGCCGGCCGAGGCGGCGCGCTCGATCCACTGCGCCAGCCAGTCGATCTGCGGCTTGCCGTAGAACACGACCGCCGCCTCGTGGTTGAGCCGCAGGCTGCGCTGGTCGAGGTTGATCGAGCCGCACAGCGCCAGCTCGTGGTCCACCACCACCGCCTTGGCGTGCGCCATGAAGGGCAGCAGCCGGAAGGACACGCCGGCGCGCGCCAGGTCGCGCATGGCGCGGCTGCGCACGAAGTCGGCCAGCCGGTGGTTCGACCGCCGGGGCAGCGCGATGGTGATCTGCACCCCGCGCCGCGCCGCCAGGCGCAGCGCGTCGCGCAGGCCGTCGCCGGGCACGAAGTAGGGCGTGACGGCGAGGATGCGCCGCTCGGCGCGGAAGCAGGCGCCGATCAGCAGCGCCTCGGCCGTGTCCTCCGTCTGGTCCGGCCCGCTGGGCAGGAACTGGGCCAGGTCGCCGTCCGGCACCGGCGGCAGCGAAGGCACCGCGCGCGGCGGCTCGCGCGTCACCGAGGTCCAGTCCTGCTCGAACTGGCGCGCCGCGGCCGCCGCCACGTCGCCGTGGATGTCGAAGGACAGGTCGCGCCAGGGCACGGGATGCGCCGCGTTGCCGCAGAAGTACTCGCCCGCCAGGTTGCGCCCGCCGCTCCACAGCCAGGCGTCGTCGGCGAGGGTGAGCTTGCGGTGGTTGCGCAGGTTGCGCGGGCCGCTGCGGTGCAGGCTGAAGATCGGGCGGAACACCTTCACCTGGCCGCCGGCCTCGCGCAGTGCCGCGAAGTGCTGCTGCGGCAGCTGCAGCGCGCCGAAGCCGTCGAGCAGCACGCGCACGCGCACCCCGGCACGGGCCCGCGCGGCCAGGCGCGCGATGACCTCGCGCCCCAGCTCGTCGTCGCCGATGATGAAGGTGCACACGTCCAGCGTGCGCCGAGCACCGTCGATCACGGCCCACAGGGCCGCGCGCGCGTCCACGCCGTCGGCATGCAGGCGGATCGTGCAGGGGGAGGGCGCGGCCAGGCCGAAGGCGTCGATCAGCTCGGCCGCCCAGTGCGGCGACGGCACGCTGCGCGGCGGCCGCGGCTGCCCGGCCGGGCGCAGCTTGCGCTGGCCGAACATCAGGTACATCGGCAGCGCGACGTAGGGCATCAGCAGCATGCCCATCACCCAGGCGATGGCGGCCGTGGGCGCGCGCTGCTCGCGCCGCCCGCGCGTGGTCAGCACGTACACCAGCAGCGACAGCGCCACCGCGAGGAAGTGCTGCGAGATGCTGGGCAGCCAGGAAGCGAAGGAATGGAACATGTGGCGCGGAGCTTCGCACACCCGCGCGCCGGCGGCTGCGCGCAAGACCTCGGGCGCCGGCGGGCGGCGGGGATCAGCGCGCCGGCGGCAGGGCGCCGCGGGCCGCGCGGGCGCGCGCCAGGGCCGCCTGCACCACGCTGCGCTTGCGCGCCTCGGCGTCGGCCCCGCTCGCCGGTGCGGCCTCGGCGGCGTCCTCGGGCAGGTCCAGGCGGCGCCGCGCGCGGTGCGTGGCGTAGCGCCGGCGGGCGGCGCCGGCCTGCGCCGCGGACCAGGCGGCCCAGCCGCTCGCGCCGGGCGTGGCCACTTCCAGGCCGATGCAGTCCACCGGGCACACGGAGATGCACAGCTCGCAGCCGGTGCAGTGCATTTCGATGACGGTGTGCATGCGCTTGTGGATGCCGACGATGGCGTCGGTCGGGCAGGCATCTAGGCACTTGGTGCAGCCGATGCACCAGGCCTCGTCGATGACGGCCAGGTGGCGCGGCCCCTCCGCGCCGAAGGCGGGGTTCAGCGGCCGCGGCGCGTCGCCCGTGAGCGCGGCCAGCCGGCGCACGCCGTCCTCGCCGCCGGGCGGGCATTGGTCGATGCCGGCCTCGCCGCGGGCGATCGCCTGGGCATAACCGGCGCAGTCGGGCCAGCCGCAGCGCGTGCACTGCGTCTGGGGCAGGGCGTCGAGCAGTCGGTCGGCCAGCAGGGTGTTCATCGGGGCGCCGGGTGTGCGGGCCGCGGGCCGGCGCCGGCCCGCGCTGGCCTCAGGCGCGCGGGCGCCGGGCGCGGCCGGCGCCCGCCACCGGCGCAGCGGCACGGCGCGCCGGCGCGGGCTTCTTGGCTGCCGCGGTCCGGCTGGCCGCCTTGCGCGGCGCTGCGGCGGCCTTGGCGCGCGCCGGCGCCGTGCCGTGGACGTTGTCTTCCGCCGACACGCCGTTGCGCCGCGTCGGCCGCGTCTGCGGGGCATCGTGCGCGGCGATGAAGTCGCGCACCTCCGGGTACACGCGCTCGCGCCAGCGGCGGCCGCTGAAGATGCCGTAGTGGCCCGCGCCCTGCACTTCGAAGTGGCGCCGGCTCGCTGCGGGGATGCCGGTGCACAGCCCGTGGGCCGCCTCGGTCTGGCCCGAGCCGGAGATGTCGTCCAGTTCACCCTCCACCGTCAGCAGGGCGCTGCCGCGGATGTCCTGCGGGCGCACCAGCTCGGCCTCGCCCCCGGGGTTCTTCACCTGCCAGGTGCCGTTGACCAGGTCGAACTCCTGGAACACGGTGCGGATGGTCTCGAGGTAGTAGTCCGCGTCCATGTCGAGCACGGCGTTGTACTCGTCGTAGAACTTGCGGTGCGCCTCGGCGCTGGCGTCGTCGCCCTTGATCAGGTCCTTGAAGTAGTCGTAGTGGCTGCTGGCGTGGCGGTCCGGGTTCATCGCCACGAAGCCGGTGTGCTGCAGGAAGCCCGGGTAGACCTTGCGCCCCTCGCCCGCGAAGCCCTGCGGCACGCGGTAGATGACGTTGTTCTCGAACCACTCGAAGCTCTTGTTCATCGCCAGGTTGTTCACCGCGGTGGGCGACTTGCGGGCGTCGATGGGGCCGCCCATCATGGTCATGGTCAGTGGCAGCTGCTCGCCGCGGCTGGCCATCAGCGAGATCGCGGCCAGCACCGGCACCGTCGGCTGGCACACGCTCATCACGTGGCAGTTGCCGTATTCGGACTGCAGCTGGCGGATGAACTCCTGGACGTAGTTGATGTAGTCGTCCAGGTGGAACTCGCCCTCTGCCAGCGGCACCAGGCGCGCGTTCTTCCAGTCGGTGATGTAGACCTTGTGGCCCTGCAGCATGGTGCGCACCGTGTCGCGCAGCAGCGTGGCGTAGTGGCCCGACAGCGGGGCGACGATCAGCACCACCGGCTGGCTCTTGAGCGTCTCGAGCACGCGCTCGTCGTCGGTGAAGCGCTTGAAGCGGCGCAGCTGGCAGAAGGGCTTGTCGATCTCGACGATCTCGTGGATGACGACGTCGGTACCGTCGACGTTGACCGTCTTGATGTCGAACTCGGGCTTCTCGTAGTCCTTGCCGAGGCGGTAGAGCAGGTCGTAGCCGGCGGCCACGCGCTGCGCCATGGGCATCTGGCTGAACATGGCCCCGGAGGTGAAGAGCTTGGAGGCGGCCTGCGCGAAGTCCGCGAACGGCTCCATCAGCGAGCGTTGCGTTTCGTAGAGTTGGTACAGCATCGGGGGAGCGGGGCAGTTTCGCTGCGGTGCAATATAGCAGCGGGCCCTTTGCTGTTCGATGGGCACAAGTACCGTGGGCGACCCGCGGTGCGGAGCGGAGGCCCTGCTGGATGTGAAAAAAGTCACGCCATCTCGGCGTGTCGCTGCTGAAGCGGAACGGGCCGTCGCACCGCGCCGGCATCGATGCGTGGAGGCGCCGGAACGCCGTCTGCTATCGAACCGATAGCTGCATGTGCACGCCGGGCGGGTGCTGGAGGCCGATCCGATTCACGAAAAGCGGCGCGGCCGGCTGCGGCGCCGCCTCGTCCAGCACGGTCAGCCAGGGCCAGCGCCGCTGGTAGTCGCGCGCCTTGGCGGCGTACAGGCGCGCCTCGGGGCTGCGGCGGTTGGGCCGCAGCACGCCCTGCATCAGCCCGTGCAGGCCGTCGGGCGCGTAGAGCGCCAGCCCGTCGGGCCGCGCCTGCAGGCCCACGCAGGTACCGTCGACCAGGAAGCGGTCGATGCCCTCCATCGAATTGCGCAGCGGGCCGTAGGGCGCGCCGAAGTACGCCTCGTACCAGGTGTGGACGCGGGCCTGGTTCTTCACCTCCAGCGTCGCGCCGAGGTCCGCGCAGGCGGCCTGCACCCGGTGGCCGAGGGCGGCCTCGGCCTCGGGCGACAGGTCGGCGCCGTCGAAGTAGAAGAGGTCGTAGTCGCGGATGCCCTCGCCGGGCGGCCGGCCGCCGCGCAGGTTCCACACCGTCTGGAACAGGCAGCCCGCCACCAGCCAGGCATCGGGCAGGCCGAGGGCCGGCAGGCGCTCGAGGATGGCGCGGTTGGCCGGGTTGGCCAGCGCCCCGTCGACGAAAAGCCGGGCCAGCGCCTCGTCGGCGCCGCCCGGCTCATCGATGGGAGGAGGTGTCAGCTCAGCCAACGACCTTGGCGATGCTCTGGCAGACGTGGTCGATGTTCCTGCTGTTGAGCGCCGCCACGCACATGCGGCCGGTGTCGGTGCCGTAGACGCCGAACTCGCTCCTCAGGCGCACCATCTGGTCCTTCGTCAGGCCCGAATAGCTGAACATGCCGATCTGCTCGGTGATGAAGCCCATGTCCTGCTTCACGCCGGCGGCCTTCAGGCCCTCGACCAGCTTCTGGCGCATGGCCTTGATGCGCACGCGCATCTCGCCCAGCTCCTTCTCCCACAGCGCGCGCAGCTCGGGGTTGCCGAGCACGGCCGCCACCACCGCGCCGCCGTGCGTCGGCGGGTTGCTGTAGTTGGTGCGGATCATGATCTTCAGCTGCGACAGCACGCGCGCCGCCTCGTCCTTGCTCTCGCACAGCACCGACAGGGCGCCGACGCGCTCGCCGTACAGGCTGAAGCTCTTGGAGAAGGAGGTGGAGACGAAGAAGTCCAGGCCGGCGGCGACGAACTTGCCGATGACGGCGCCGTCCTCCTGGATGCCGTGGCCGAAGCCCTGGTAGGCCATGTCGAGGAAGGCGGTGAGCTGCCTGGCCTTGACGGCCTCGACCACCTGGTCCCACTGGGCGGGCGTGATGTCGTAGCCGGTCGGGTTGTGGCAGCAGGCGTGCAGCACGACGATGGTGCCGGCCGGCGCGGCGTTCAGCGCGGCCAGCATGCCCTCGAAGTTCACGCCGCGCTTGGCGGCGTCGTAGTAGGGGTAGCTCTCGACCGGGAAGCCGGCCTGGGTGAACAGGGCGCGGTGGTTCTCCCAGCTCGGGTCGCTGATCAGCACCTTGGCGCCGGGCGTCAGCTTCTTGAGGAAGTCGGCGCCGATCTTCAGGCCGCCGGTGCCGCCCAGGCCCTGCACGGTGGCGACGCGGCCGGACTTGACCGGCTCGCTGTCGGCGCCGAAGACCAGCGCCTTCACCGCCGCGTCGTACGCCGCGATGCCGTCGATCGGCAGGTAGCCGCGCGCGCTGGGCGCCTTCATCATGTCGGCCTCGGCCTTCTTCACGCACTCCAGCAGCGGCAGCTTGCCGTTGTCGTCGTAGTACACGCCCACGCCCAGGTTGACCTTCTGCGGGTGGGTGTCGGCGGCGAATTGTTCGTTCAGGCCCAGGATCGGGTCGCGCGGCGCCATTTCGACGGCGGTGAAGAGAGACATTTGGAAAGCGTCCTTGGATGGGAGGGGATGCCCGGGAGGCCCCAGGGCTTGGGCTGCCGGCTGGCCTGCGGTAGGCTGGCGGGTTCGGTTGAATTTTACCGGCCCGCCTGCACCTGCTGCGCAACAGCCGGGTGCCGATCCGGCCCCGATCTGCTCTGGAAAGCCGCCTGTGTCCGAATCCCTCGAAGCCGTCCAGAACCCGCCCCGCCAGGGCGAGTTCGTCTCCTTTCCCGACTCCCCGTTCCAGCTCTTCCAGCCGTACCCGCCGGCGGGCGACCAGCCGGCCGCCATCGCCCGGCTGGTGGAGGGCGTGAACGACGGCGAGGTCTTCCAGACCCTGCTGGGCGTGACGGGCTCGGGCAAGACCTACACCATGGCCAACGTGATCGCCCGCCTGGGCCGCCCGGCCATCGTGTTCGCGCCCAACAAGACGCTGGCCGCGCAGCTGTACAGCGAGTTCCGCGAGTTCTTCCCGAAGAACGCGGTGGAGTACTTCGTCAGCTACTACGACTACTACCAGCCCGAGGCCTACGTGCCGCAGCGCGACCTGTTCATCGAGAAGGACTCGTCCATCAACGAGCACATCGAGCAGATGCGCCTGTCGGCCACCAAGAGCGTGCTGGAGCGGCGCGACGTGGTGATCGTGGCCACGGTGAGCGCCATCTACGGCATCGGCACGCCCGAGGACTACATGGAGATGCGGCTGATCATGCGGGTGGGCGACAAGGTCGGCCAGCGCGACCTGATCGGCCGGCTGATCCGCATGCAGTACACCCGCAACGAGCAGGACTTCGCCCGCGGCACCTTCCGCGTGCGCGGCGACACCATCGACGTCTTCCCGGCCGAGCACAGCGAGCTGGCCATCCGGATCGAGCTGTTCGACGACGAGATCGAGACGCTGTCGCTGTTCGACCCGCTCACCGGCCGCATCCGCCAGAAGGTGCCGCGCTTCACCGTCTACCCCTCCAGCCACTACGTCACGCCGCGCGGCAAGACGCTGCGCGCGGTGGAGACCATCAAGGAGGAGCTGACCGGCCGCCTGAAGGAACTGGTCGACGCCGGCAAGCTGGTGGAGGCGCAGCGCCTGGAGCAGCGCACCCGCTTCGACCTGGAGATGCTGGCCGAGATCGGCCACTGCAAGGGCATCGAGAACTACACGCGGCACCTCTCGGGCGCGGCGCCGGGCGACCCGCCGCCCACGCTGACCGACTACCTGCCCAAGGACGCCATGATGTTCCTGGACGAGAGCCACCAGATGATCGGCCAGCTCTCGGCCATGTACAACGGCGACCGGGCGCGCAAGACCACGCTGGTGGAATACGGCTTCCGTCTCCCTTCGGCGCTGGACAACCGCCCGCTGAAGTTCGAGGAATTCGAGCGCCGCATGCGCCAGTGCATCTTCGTGTCGGCCACGCCGGCCGCCTACGAGCAGGAGCATGCCGGCCAGGTGGTGGAGCAGCTCGTCCGCCCCACCGGCCTGATCGACCCCGAGGTCGAGGTGCGCCCCGCCACCCACCAGGTCGACGACGTGCTGCAGGAGATCCGCATCCGCGTCGAGAAGAGCGAGCGCGTACTCATCACCACGCTGACCAAGCGCATGGCCGAGCAGCTCACCGAGTACCTGGGCGACAACGGCGTGAAGGTGCGCTACCTGCACAGCGACGTGGACACGGTCGAGCGGGTGGAGATCATCCGCGACCTGCGCCTGGGCACCTTCGACGTGCTGGTGGGCATCAACCTGCTGCGCGAGGGGCTGGACATCCCGGAGGTGTCGCTGGTCGCCATCCTCGACGCCGACAAGGAAGGGTTCCTGCGCGCCGAGCGCAGCCTGATCCAGACCATCGGCCGGGCGGCGCGCAACCTGCACGGCAAGGCCATCCTCTACGCCGACAACATCACCGAGTCGATGAAGAAGGCGATGGGCGAGACCGAGCGCCGCCGCGCCAAGCAGATCGAGTTCAACGCGGCCCATGGCATCACGCCGCGCAGCATCGTCAAGCAGGTGCGCGAGCTGATCGACGGCGTCTACAGCGAGAAGTCCGGCAAGGAGGCGCAGCAGCGCGAGCTGGAGCGCGCCAGGGTCGAGGACATGAGCGAGAAGGACGTCGCCAGGGAGATCAAGCGCCTGGAAAAGCAGATGCTGGAGCACGCCCGCAACCTGGAGTTCGAGAAGGCGGCCCGCGTGCGCGACCAGTTGGCCCTGCTGCGCGAGCAGGCTTTCGGCGCGGCCGGCGGCGACAACATCGCCGTGCTGCCCGCAGGCGGACAAAAGGCCTGAGCACCCCGATAGGCGGGATCGATCGGCGGCATCGGGTTTACCCGAGCGCGGCCTGGGGGTTTCTGTTAAACTTGAGCGAAATACTCAACAACAGAAGAACTTCGCGATGAAGGACTGGCTCCTACCCAGCGATGGGCCGGAGCCGGGCAGGGCGGAGACGATGCCACCCCGGAAGATGGTCTCCAGGGTGTCATTTCCACGGTAAGCACTTCGAAAGGAGCTTGCGATGCGTCTTACGACCAAGGGCCGTTTTGCGGTCACCGCCATGATCGACCTGGCCCTGCGCCAGAACACCGGGCCGGTCACGCTGGCCGCGATCAGCCAGCGGCAGCAGATCTCGCTGTCGTACCTCGAACAGCTGTTCGGCAAGTTGCGCCGGCACGAGCTGGTCGAGTCCACCCGCGGGCCGGGTGGCGGCTATTCCCTCGGCCGCAAGGCATCGGACATCACCGTCGCCGACATCATCGTCTCGGTCGACGAGCCGATCGACGCCACCCAGTGCGGCGGCAAGGAAAACTGCCTGGGCGAAGCCGGCCGCTGCATGACGCACGAGCTGTGGGCCTCGCTCAACCAGAAGATGGTCGAGTTCCTCGACTCCGTCACCCTGCAGAAGCTGGTGGACGACCAGATCGCCAAGGGCGTGCAGATCGAGAACAAGCCCAGCCCGAAGCGCGCCATCTCCAGCCAGCCGGTGGTCAAGCCGATCCGCGTGAACGCTCCGAACTCGGTGTTCGCGCTCGGCAGCGCCCTGGCCAAGACCTGAACGAACCCGATCCGAGAGCGGCGGGCTCGCGAGGCTCGCCCGATGAACAACGACCCCACGCCCCGCACGAGCAAGCCATGGATGTGACCCCTCATTTCCCGATCTACCTGGACTACGGCGCGACGACCCCCGTCGATCCGCGCGTGGTCGACGCCATGATCCCGTGGCTGCGCGAGCACTTCGGCAACCCCGCCTCGCGCAGCCATGCCTGGGGCTGGGAGGCGGAAGAGGCGGTCGAGAAGGCGCGCGCCCAGGTGGCCGACCTGATCGGCGCCGACCCGCGCGAGATCATCTGGACCTCCGGCGCCACCGAGTCCGACAACCTGGCGATCAAGGGCGCGGCCCAGTTCTACAAGGGCAAGGGCAAGCACCTCATCACCGTCAAGACCGAGCACAAGGCCGTGCTGGACGTGATGCGCGAGCTGGAGCGCCAGGGCTTCGAGGTGACCTACCTCGACGTGGAGGAGAACGGCCTGCTCGACCTCGAGAAGTTCAAGGCCGCCATCCGCCCCGACACCATCCTGGCCAGCGTGATGTTCGTGAACAACGAGATCGGCGTGATCCAGGACATCCCGGCGCTGGGCGCCATCTGCCGCGAGAAGGGCGTGATCTTCCACGTCGACGCGGCGCAGGCCACCGGCAAGGTCGAGATCGACGTCAAGACGCTGCCCGTCGACCTGATGAGCCTGGCCTCGCACAAGACCTACGGCCCCAAGGGCATCGGCGCGCTGTACGTGCGCCGCAAGCCGCGCGTGCGCATCGAGGCGCAGATGCACGGCGGCGGCCACGAGCGCGGCATGCGCTCGGGCACGCTGCCCACCCACCAGATCGTCGGCATGGGCGAGGCCTTCCGCATCGCCAAGGAAGAGATGGCGCAGGACCTCGCCAAGGCGCGCGCGCTGCAGCAGCGCCTGCTGGACGGCCTGAAGGACGTCGAGCAGGTGTTCATCAACGGCGACCTGGAACACCGGGTGCCGCACAACCTGAACATGAGCTTCAACTTCGTCGAGGGCGAGTCGCTGATCATGGGCATCAAGGGCCTGGCGGTGTCGTCCGGCTCGGCCTGCACCTCGGCCAGCCTGGAGCCCAGCTACGTGCTGCGCGCCCTGGGCCGCAGCGACGAGCTGGCCCACAGCAGCCTGCGCATGACCATCGGCCGCTTCACGACCGAGGAAGAGATCGACACCGCCGTCTCCGCCATCCGCCACAACGTGGCCAAGCTGCGCGAGCTCAGCCCCCTGTGGGAGATGTACCAGGACGGCGTCGACCTGAACACCATCCAGTGGTCCGCCCACTGATCGAACACACGCAAAAGAAGAGGTAACCCCATGGCTTATTCCCAGAAGGTCATCGACCACTACGAGAACCCCCGCAACGTCGGCTCCTTCGACAAGGGCGACGAGACCGTCGGTACCGGCATGGTGGGCGCGCCCGCCTGCGGCGACGTGATGAAGCTGCAGATCAAGGTCAACCCCGACACGGGCGTGATTGAGGACGCGCGCTTCAAGACCTACGGCTGCGGCTCGGCCATCGCCTCCAGCTCGCTCGTCACCGAGTGGGTCAAGGGCAAGACGCTGGACGAGGCGGCGCAGCTGAAGAACGCGCAGATCGCCGAGGAGCTGGCGCTGCCGCCGGTGAAGATCCACTGCTCGATCCTGGCCGAGGACGCCATCAAGGCCGCCGTCAATGACTACAAGGCCAAGCACGGCGCCAAGGCGGCCGCCGATGTCCACTGAAGGGCCGCGCACCGACATGGCCGTGACGCTGACCGAAGCCGCCGCCCGCCACGTCAACCGCTACCTCAGCAAGCGGGGCAAGGGCCTCGGCGTGCGGCTGGGGGTGAAGACCACCGGCTGCTCGGGCCTGGCCTACAAGCTGGAGTACGTGGACGAGATCGCGCCGGAAGACGTGGTGTTCGAGGACCACGGCGTGAAGGTGCTGGTCGATCCGAAGAGCCTGGCCTACATCGACGGCACCGAGCTGGACTTCGTGCGCGAGGGGCTGAACGAGGGCTTCCGCTTCAACAACCCCAACGAGCGCGATCGCTGCGGCTGCGGCGAGAGCTTCCGGGTCTGAGCCCGTCCCCGGCCGATCGCGTCAGCCGCCGCGCTCCGGCGGCTTTTTCTCGTTCAGGGCCTTCCCGCCGCCATCCCGCATGCAACTGACCGACACCGATTTCGAACTGTTCGCCGTCCGGCCCACCTTCGCGCAGGATCGCGCGGCGCTGGACGCGCGCTGGAAGGAACTGCAGCGCGAGGCGCACCCGGACCGCTTCACCGCGCAGGGCCCGGCGGCGCAGCGGCTGGCGATGCAGTGGTCGGTGCGCATCAACGAGGCCTACCAGCGCCTGAAGGACCCGCTCAAGCGCGCCGCCTACCTGTGCGAACTGAATGGCGCGCCGGTCGATGCCGAGCGCAACACCGCCATGCCGCCGGAATTCCTGATGCAGCAGATGGCATGGCGCGAGGCGCTGGACGACGCCAAGGACCTGCCGGCGCTGGAGGGATTGCAGGCCGAGGTGGACGCGGCCCGCGCCCGCGCGCTCTCGTCGCTGGACTGGCTGATCGACGAGAAGGGCGACCACGCCGGTGCGGCGCAGCAGGTGAGAGCCCTCATGTTCATCGAGCGCTTCGCCGACGAGGTCGACGCGGCCTTCGACCGCTTGGGACAATAGGCGCTGCCATGGCACTCCTCCAGATTTCCGAACCCGGCCAGGCGCCGGACCCGCACCAGCGCCGCATCGCCGTCGGCATCGACCTCGGCACCACGCATTCGCTGGTCGCCGCCGTGCGCAACGGCGTGGCCGAGTGCCTGCCCGATGCCCAGGGCCGCGTGCTGCTGCCCTCTGCCGTGCGCTATCTCGGCAAGGAGGGCCGGCAGATCGGTCACGACGCCCTGGCCGCGCGTGCCGCCGACCCGGCCAACACCATCACCTCCGTCAAGCGGCTCATGGGCCGCGGCCTGGCCGACGTCGCCAACCGGGACGCGATTCCCTACGCGCTGGCGGACGAGGGCGGCATGGTGCAGGTGCGCACCGCCGCCGGCCCGAAGTCGCCGGTCGAGGTCAGCGCCGAGATCCTCGCCACGCTGCGCTACCGCGCGGAGGACACCTTCGACAGCGACCTGCACGGTGCCGTCATCACCGTGCCGGCCTACTTCGACGAGGGCCAGCGCCAGGCGACCAAGGACGCGGCGCAGCTGGCCGGCCTGAACGTGCTGCGCCTGATCAGCGAGCCGACCGCCGCGGCCATCGCCTACGGCCTGGACAACGCGAGCGAGGGCGTCTACGCGGTCTACGACCTCGGCGGCGGCACCTTCGACATCTCCATCCTGCGGCTCACGCAGGGCGTCTTCGAGGTCATCGCCACCGGCGGCGACTCGGCCCTGGGCGGCGACGACTACGACCATGCGCTGGCCGACGCCGTGCTGGCCCGCAGCGGCCTCACGCCGCGCAGCGACGAGGACAAGGCGGCCCTGCTGGTGGCGGCGCGCGCCGCCAAGGAGGCGCTGAGCGACGCGGCATCGGCCGAGTTCAGCGCACGCGTGGCCGGCACGGACCTGCGGCTGACGGTCGAGCGGGCGGCGTTCGAGGACGCCACGAAGCCTCTGACCGACCGCACCCTGGCCGCCGTGCGCAAGGCCTTGCGCGACGCCCGCTTCAAGCCCGAGGACCTGCAGGGCATCGTGCTCGTCGGCGGCGCCACCCGCATGCCGCAGATCCGCCGTGCCGTGGCCGCCTTCTTCGGCCGCGAGCCGCTGACCAACCTCGATCCGGACCAGGTGGTGGCACTCGGCGCCGCCATCCAGGCCAACCAGCTGGCCGGCAACGACAGCGCCGGCAACCTGCTGCTGCTGGACGTGATCCCGCTGTCGCTCGGGCTGGAGACGATGGGCGGGCTGGTCGAGCGCATCGTGCCGCGCAACACCACCATCCCGACCGCGATGGCGCAGGACTTCACCACCTACCAGGACGGCCAGACCGCGCTCGCCCTGCACGTGGTGCAGGGCGAGCGCGACCTGGTCGCCGACTGCCGCAGCCTGGCGCGCTTCACGCTGCGCGGCATCCCGCCGATGGCGGCGGGTGCGGCGCGCATCCGCGTCACCTTCACCGTCGATGCCGACGGCCTGCTGTCGGTGAGCGCGAAGGAGCAGAGCAGCGGCGTGGAGGCGAGCGTGACCGTCAAGCCCTCGTATGGCCTGTCGGACGAGCAGATCGCCGGCATGCTCAAGGAGAGCTTCTCCACGGCGCAGCAGGACATGCAGTCGCGCGCCCTGATCGAGGCGCGCGTGGATGCCGAGCGCATGCTGCTGGCCACGCGCAGTGCGCTCGAGGCCGACAGCGCGCTGCTGGCGCCCGACGAGCGCGCCGCCATCGACGCGCTCATGGCGGCGCTGGAGGCGGCCCGCGGCGGCGCCGACGCTGCCGCCATCGAAGCAGCCACCAAGGCCCTGGCCGAAGGCACCGAGGCCTTTGCCGCGCGCCGCATGAACCAGGGCATCGCCCGCGCCCTGGCCGGGCGCAAGATCGAATCCGTGTGAGAACCACGGCCGCCATGCCAACCATCAAGATCCTCCCCCACGCCGAATACTGCCCGCAGGGCGCCGAAATCACCGCGCCGGCCGGCACCTCGATCTGCGAGGCGCTGCTCGAGAACGACATCGAGATCGAGCACGCCTGCGAGATGAGCTGCGCCTGCACCACCTGCCACGTCGTCGTGCGCCAGGGCTATGCCTCGCTGGGCGAGCCGGACGAGGCCGAAGAAGATCTGCTCGACCGCGCCTGGGGCCTGGAGCCGACCTCGCGCCTGTCGTGCCAGGCCATCCTGGGGCGGGAGGACGTGACGGTCGAGATTCCCAAGTACTCGATCAACCACGCCAAGGAAAACCACTGAGGAGGGGCAGGCGATGAGCCGACTGATCGTCCTGGACACGGAAACCACCGGCCTCTCGGCCGAGAACGGCGACCGCATCATCGAACTGGGCTGCGTGGAGCTGGTAGGCCGCAAGCTCACGGGCAACGACCTGCACATCTACTTCAATCCGGACCGCGAGAGCCACGAGGACGCGCTCAAGGTCCACGGCCTGACGAGCGAGTTCCTCGCCGACAAGCCACGCTTCGCGATGCTGGCGCAGGACATCGTGGAGTACCTGCGCGGCGCCGAGCTGATCATCCACAACGCCGCCTTCGACGTCGGCTTCCTGAACAAGGAATTCGAGCTGGCGGGGCTGCAGCCGCTGCGCAGCTACGTGGCCGAGGTGACCGACACGCTGGCGATGGCCAAGCAGATCTACCCGGGCAAGCGCAACTCGCTCGACGCGCTGTGCGACCGCTTCGGCGTCGACCGCTCCAACCGCACCTTCCACGGCGCCAAGCTCGACGCGCAGCTGCTGGCGGACGTCTACATCAACCTGACCCGCGGGCAGGATGCGCTGCTGATCGACGTCGCCTCTGGCGACGAGCCCGCACAGGGCGCGGCCCTCGTGGCCGTGGACCTGCGCAGCTTCGTGCTGCCCGTGCTGGCGGCCTCGGAGGCGGAGCTCGCCGAGCATGCCAGGGTGCTGGCCGACCTCGACAAGGCCAGCGGCGGCAAGACGCTCTTTCGCCAGGACGGCGCAGAAGCTGTGGCATAATGCAAGGCTTCGCGCAGCAGCGCGGAGAAATCACCCGGCGGGGGCAGCGCCCTCGCACAGTCTTTCCGGCACAGCGCATCGCGCGCTGCCGCCAGGGCGGTTAGCTCAGGGGTAGAGCACAGCATTCACACTGCTGGGGTCGGGGGTTCAAAGCCCTCACCGCCCACCACTTCTTTCTTCATCGACACGCGTCGCACCGGCGTGGTCCCGCACCGACGTCCGGTGGCGGCGCCCGCCTGCTTGCGGCCGGGCGGCCGCCGCAGTACACCTCGAAGACGAAGGAGGTGCCATGCACGATCTGCCCAGGCCCGTCACGCCCGACGAAGACCCGGCCGAACTGCCCGTCGAGCCGGACCGCGGCCCGGCCACGCCTGCCACGCCGCCTTCGGATTCGACCGTCCCGCCGCCATCCGTGAGCGGATGGCGGGATGAGCCCCGGCGCAGCGGCTAAGCTCGTCGGATGGACGAATTCGATTGCGCCGTGATCGGCGCCGGCGTGGTCGGGCTGGCCGTCGCGCGGGCACTGGCCCTGCAGGGCCGCGAAGTCATCGTGCTGGAGGCGGAGGGCGCCATCGGCACCGGCACCAGTTCGCGCAACAGCGAGGTGATCCACGCCGGCATCTACTACCCGCAGGGCTCGCTCAAGGCGCGGCTGTGCGTGCAGGGCAAGCAGATGCTCTACGCCTACGCCACCGAGCGCGGCATCCCGCATCGGCGCTGCGGCAAGCTCATCGTCGCCACCGCACCGGGGCAGGTGGCGGCGCTGGACGACATCGTCCGCAAGGCCGCGGCGAACGGCGTGGACGATCTGCAGGCGCTCGATGCCGCACAGGCGCGCGAACTGGAGCCGCACTTGGCCTGCGAAGCCGCCTTGCTCTCGCCCAGCACCGGCATCGTCGACAGCCATGCGCTGATGCTGGCGCTGCAGGGCGACCTGGAGAACGCGGGCGGGATGCTGGCGCTCAAGTCGCCGGTGGAGCGCGCCGCCTGCGGCCCGGCGGGCATCGAACTGACCTGCGCCGACGGCACGCAGCTGCGCTGCCGCCTGGTCGTCAATGCCGCCGGCCTGGCGGCGCCCCTGCTGGCACGGCGCTTCGAGGGGCTGGCGGCGCGGCACGTGCCGCCGGCGCACTGGGCCAAGGGCAGCTACTTCACGCTGGCCGGCCGCTCGCCCTTCAGCCGCCTCATCTATCCGTTGCCCGAGGCGGCCGGGCTGGGCGTGCACCTCACGCTGGACCTCGGCGGACAGGCGAAGTTCGGGCCCGACGTGCAGTGGGTCGAGTCGCCCGACGATCTCGTGGTCGATGCGGCGCGTGCGCAGGGGTTCTACGCCGAGGTGCGCAAGTACTGGCCGGCGCTGCCCGACGCGGCGCTGCAGCCGGGCTATGCCGGCATCCGGCCGAAGATCTCCGGCCCCGGCGAGCCTGCGCGCGACTTCCTCATCGAGGGCACGGCGGCGCATGGTGTTCCAGGCCTGGTCAATCTGTTCGGCATCGAATCGCCCGGGCTGACCAGCAGCCTGGCGATCGCGCAATTTGTGGCCGAAATGCCGGACATCTCCGACTGAAGTCGCGCATGTCACGGAGTAACATGGCCGGCACGCCGTTTGCAGGCGTGTCCATGGCCGGCACCTCGCCGGCACCCTGATCACACTGAGGGAAGGTTCACCACCCATGTCCGCATCCAAGAATCTCGAAGCAGCCGCCAACGCCGTGGTCGAAGACCTCGCCAGCGACGTCAAGGGGGTGCTGTCCAGCAAGGAGCTGGAATCCGTGCCTCAGGTCAAGGCGCTGAAGCAGCGCGTGGAAGCGAAGCTGGCCATCGCCCGCGAACTCGCCGCCGAGAAGAGCCGCATTGCCGCCAAGCGGGCCAAGGATGCGGCCCAGACCGCCAATGCCTATGCCCACGACGAGCCCTGGCAGATCGCCGCCGGGGCGCTGGCCGTGGGCGTGCTGGTGGGCCTGCTGCTTGGCCGCCGCTGAGCGTCCGGCCCTGCGGCCCGCTGCATCGCTGCCCGGTCGTGTACCCCGGCCCTCGGGGGTGCGGAGGCGGGGCGCATGAACCGGCTGCTGAGCCTGTTCGGCATCGACGAACGCATCGCCCGCCTGCGCTCCGCGGTGAGCGAGAGCGTGATCGCGGCGGAAGACCGCACGCAGTTGGCGCGCATGGCGCTGGCCGACCTGAAGGTGCCGCTGCAGCGCATGGCCGCGCTGCTGGTGGCGCTGGTCGGGCTGACCATCGTCATGGCGGTGCTGCTGTCGCTGGCCGTCATCGTGCATTTCTGGGACACGCCCCAGCGCAGCACTGCCGCCTGGGTGGTGGCGGTGGTGTGGATCGTCCTCTGGGCGGGCGCCATCGTGGGCCTGCTGGCGTCGCTGCGCGGCGCCGCCTCGGCGGTGGAGCCGGCCCAGCTGGAGCTGGAACGCGACATCGACTGGCTGCAGGCGCGCTTCGGCGACGAGGACAAGCCGCGCCCGCCGCGTCCGGCGACCATGGCCGAGCTGCTCGACCGCATCGAGGGCCAGCGCCAGAGGCTGGCCCTGGCCGAGCGCCTGGAGGCTGCCGCGCAGGCGGCGGAGGCCGAGGCGGCCGCCGCGGGCGAGCGCGAGCCGCTCCAGGCGCGGGCCGTGCGTCTGACCCGCGAACACCCGGTGGCGGCCGGCGCCGCGGCCGCGGTGCTGCTGGCGGCGGTCGGGCCGCGCCGCGTGTTCAAGGCCGCGAGCTGGGCGCTTCCGATCCTCTGGAAGCTGCGCTGAGCCTCCCGCCTGCAGGCGGGCACCGGCAGAAAACGAAGAAGCCGCCGCGCGCGATGCGCCGGCGGCTTTCTTCTGTCCCGTCCCGGCGGCCTCAGCCCCGGCGCAGTGCCTGCGCCACCTCGCGCACCAGGGCCGGCCCCTTGTAGATCAGGCCGGTGTAGATCTGCACCACGTCCGCGCCGGCGGCGCGCTTGGCCCGGGCGTCCGCGCCGCCGAGGATGCCGCCGACGCCGATGATGGGAAAGTCCGGCCCCAGCGCCGCGCGCAGGCCGGCCACGACACGATTGCTGGCCTCGCGCACCGGGGCGCCCGACAGGCCGCCGGCCTCGTCGGCATGGGGCAGGCCCTTCACGGCGGCGCGCTCCAGCGTGGTGTTGGTGGCGATGACGCCGTCCATGCCATGGCGGCGCAGCGTGGCGGCGATGACGGCCACCTGCGCGTCCACCAGGTCGGGTGCGATCTTGACGAACACCGGCACGCGGCGGCCCTGCGCGGCCGCCAGCTCGCCGCGTCGCTGCGCGATGGCGCCCAGCAGCGCGTCCAGCGCCTCGTCGCCCTGCAGGCTGCGCAGGTTGGCGGTGTTGGGGCTGGAGATGTTGATCGTCACGTAGTCGGCGTGCGGGTACACGCCGTCGAGGCCGAGCAGGTAGTCGTCCACCGCATGCTCGATGGGCGTGGCGGCGTTCTTGCCGATGTTCAGGCCGAGCAGCATGGACGGGCGGCCCGTGCGTGCCGCCTGTTGGCGGAAGCGCGCCTTCTGCACGTTGGCGACGAAGGCGTCCAGCCCCTCGTTGTTGAAGCCCAGGCGGTTGACGAGGGCCTGCGCGGCCGGCAGGCGGAACATGCGGGGCTTGGGGTTGCCGGGCTGCGCCTTGGGCGTGACCGTGCCGACCTCGACGAAGCCGAAGCCCATCGCGGCGAAGGCGTCGATGCAGCGGGCGTTCTTGTCCAGGCCGGCGGCCAGGCCGACGCGGTTGGGGAAGCTCAGGCCCGCCAGCGTCACCGGGTCGTCGATGCGGGGCGAGGCGTAGAGGCAGGCCAGCGGCGTGTTCTGCGTGCGCGCCAGGCTGTCGAGGGTGAGTTCGTGCGCGGCCTCGGGGTCGAGCCCGAAGAGGAAGGGGCGGGCCAGGCCGTAGGCGTGGGAGAGCATCGGATAATTCGCGGCTTCTTTTGTCGAGACGAACCCAGGATTTTCCGCCATGAACGCACCCGCACCCACCCAGGACGAACTCAAGGCGATGGTGGGGCGGGCGGCGCTGGCCCACGTGCCGCGCGGCGAGGTCGTCGGCGTGGGCACCGGCTCCACGGTCAACAAGTTCATCGAGGCGCTGGCGACGATCAAGGGCGAGATCCGCGGTGCCGTCTCCAGCTCGGTCGCCTCCACCGAGCGGCTGCGCGCGCTGGGCATCGAGGTGTTCGACAGCAACGCGGTCGACGAGCTGGCGGTCTACATCGACGGCGCCGACGAGATCGACGGGCGCGGCTTCATGGTCAAGGGCGGCGGTGCGGCGCTCACGCGCGAGAAGATCGTCGCCGCGCAGTCGCGCCGCTTCGTGTGCATCGCCGACGCTTCGAAGCGCGTCGAGGTGCTGGGCGCCTTTCCGCTGCCGGTGGAGGTGATCCCGATGGCGGCGCGGCGCATCATGCGGCAGTTCGCGGCGCTGGGCGGCGTAGCGCAGGTGCGCGAGAAGGACGGCGTGCCGCTGGTCACCGACAACGGCCAGCACATCCTCGACGTGAGCGGGCTGGCGATCGCCGACCCGCTGGGCTTCGAGAGCGAGGTGAACCAGTGGCCGGGCGTGGTCACCGTCGGCGTGTTCGCCCACCAGAAGGCCGACGTGTGCCTGCTGGCCACGTCGCAGGGCGTGGAGACGCTCAGCTTCGGCTGAGCGTCGAGGTCAGAAGCGGATGCCGGCCGGGTTCGAGGGCGTCGGGCCGTCGGCCGGTGCCACCGGCGCAGGCGCTGGCGCCGCGCCCGCCGGGGCGGCCGGCTCCGGAACCGCGGCGCGCTGCTGCGCCACCATCGGCTGCGCGGGCGGCGGCCGGTAGCCGGGCGGCAGCTGCACGCTCCTGGGGTAGCCGGCTGCGTCCAGGTAGCGCGACCATTCCGCATCCGCGAAACCCTTGACCTGCTGCGCGCCGACGGTCAGCAGCGGCAGGGCGTTCTGGCCCGACAGGCGCTCCAGCGCGGCGATGTCGTCCGGTGTCTTCACCGTGCGCTCGTCGAAAGGGATGCCGCGCGTGAGCAGCAGGTTGCGGCCCGTCTCGCAGGGCGCGCAGTCGTCGCCGGTGTAGAGCGTCACGGGGTAGCGCTGGACGACCTGGCGCAGTTCGTAGGGCAGGGTGGCGCTCGCGCCTGCGCCTGCGCCGGGCCGGCCGGGCGCGGCAGGCTGCGCATTGGCCGCGGGCGGCCGGTCGGTGTAGGTGACGCGGCCCTGGGCGTCCACCTGCCGGTACAGCCCCTGCGCGCCGGCGGCGCCGGCGGCGAGGCAAAGAACGAGGGCGCTGAATCGCAGGGGCGCGGTGTTCATGGGGCGGAAGGGGAAGCGGCGGAGCCCTGGAGATTACCGCACGGAGCCCGCCCGCCCACTCACGCGGCCAGCGGTTCGGCCATGCCCTGGTGGCGCAGCAGCGCGTCCAGCTGCGGCTCGCGGCCGCGGAAGGCCTTGAAGCTCTCCATCGCGGTGCGGCTGCCGCCGGCCTCCAGGATCTGCTGGCGGTAGCGCCGCCCGGTCTCGACGCTGGGCGCGCCGTCCGCGCTCACGGTCTCCTCGAAGGCCGCGTAGGCGTCGGCGCTCAGCACCTCGGCCCACTTGTAGCTGTAGTAGCCGGCCGCATAGCCGCCCGAGAAGATGTGGGTGAAGGTGTTGGGCGTGCGGCTGAAGGGCGGCGACGGCAGCACCGCGACCTCGCCGCGCACCCGGTCCAGCAGCGCCATCACCGCGCCGGGCTGCGCCTGGGCGGCGTCGAATTCGGTGTGCAGCAGCATGTCGAACAGCGCGAACTCGATCTGCCGCAGCGTCTGCATGCCGCTCTGGAAGTTCTTCGCCGCGATCATCTTGTCGAACAGCGGGCGCGGCAGCGGCTCGCCGGTCTCGGCATGGGCGGTCATGTGCGAGAGCACGTCCCATTCCCAGCAGAAGTTCTCCATGAACTGGCTGGGCAGTTCCACCGCGTCCCATTCCACGCCGCTGATGCCGGACACGTCGTGCTCGTTGACCTGCGTGAGCATGTGGTGCAGGCCGTGGCCGAACTCGTGGAAGAGGGTGATCACGTCGTCGTGGGTGAGCAGCGGCGGCTTGCCGTCCACGCCTTCGGCGAAGTTGCAGACCAGCTGCGCCACCGGCGTCTGCAGCACGCCGGTGTCGGGGCGCAGCCAGCGGGCGCGCACGTCGTCCATCCAGGCGCCGCCGCGCTTGCCGGTGCGTGCCGACGGGTCGAGGTAGAACTGGCCGACCTTCGTGCCGGCGCGCTCGATGCGGTAGAACTCCACCGTGGGGTGCCACACCGGCGCGCTGTCGCGCACGATGCTCACCTCGAACAGCGTCTCGACGATCTTGAACAGGCCCGCCAGCACCTTGGGCGCCGGGAAGTACTGCTTGACCTCCTGCTCGCTGAAGGCGTAGCGGGCCTCCTTGAGCTGCTCGCCGATGTAGCTCCAGTCCCAGGGCTGCGGGTTGGCGATGCCCAGTTCGTCGGCGGCGAAGCCGCGCAGCTCGGCCACGTCGCGCAGGCCGTAGGGGCGGGCCTTGGCCGCCAGGTCGCGCAGGAACTTCACCACCTGCCCGGGCGACTCGGCCATCTTGGGCACGACCGACAGCTCGCCGAAGTTGCGGTAGCCCAGGAGCTTTGCCTCTTCCTCGCGCAGCGCCAGGATCTCGGTGATGAGCGGGGTGTTGTCGAAGGCCGGGTCGCCGAACTCGCTGGCGCGGGTGACGTAGGCGCGGTAGAGGCGCTCGCGCAGCGCGCCGCTCTTCGCGAACTGCATCACCGGCAGGTAGCTCGGCATCTTGAGCGTGAGCTTGTAGCCGGGCTTGCCCTCCGCCTCCGCGGCGGCGCGCGCGGCGGCGATCACGTCGTCGGGCAGGCCGTCCAGGTCGGGCCGTTCGGCATACCAGGCGAAGGCGTCGGTCGCGTCCAGGGCGTTCTCGCTGAACTTCTGGGACAGCTCGGCCTGGCGCTCCTGGATCTCGGCGAAGCGCTGCTTCGCCTCGCCCTGCAGTTCGGCGCCGCCGAGCACGAAGTTGCGCACCGCGTTCTTGTGGGCCTGGCGCTGCTCGGCGTCCAGGGTGGCGGGGTCGATGGCCTTGTACTTGGCGTACAGGCGCTCGTCGGAGCCCAGCCGCGTCCAGAAGGCGGTCACGCGCGGCATGGCCTCGTTGTAGGCGGCGCGCAGGGCCGGCGTGTCGGCCACGGCATTGAGGTGGCCCACCGCGCTCCAGGCGCGGCCGAAGCGCTCGGTCGCGACGTCCAGCACCCGGGCGATGGCTTTCCATTCGGCCGGGAAATCGGGCTTCGTCACGGTCTCCAGCGCCGCCTCGGCCTCGGCCAGCAGCGCGTCCACGGCCGGCGCGACGTGCTCCGGGCGGATCTGGTCGAACAAGGGGAGGTCGGAGAAGTCGAGGAGGGGATTGGCGCTCATGTCGGTCATTTTGAGGCAGGGCCGCGCGCTTCAAGCACGGCGTTGTGCATCGCGCCGATCGGGCGCGGCTATGGCGCGGAAATCAGGCACCCGCGGTGGCGCGCTCGGCCGCCTCGATGGTGTTGACCAGCAGCATGGCGCGCGTCATCGGGCCGACGCCGCCGGGCACCGGGGTGATCCAGCTCGCCACCTCCTTCACGCCCTCGAAGTCGACGTCGCCGCAGAGCTTGCCCTCGGCGTTGCGGTTCATGCCCACGTCGATCACCACCGCGCCGGGCTTGACCATGCCGGCGGTCAGCAGCCCCGCCTTGCCCACGGCGGCCACGACCACGTCGGCCTGGCGCGTCATCGCACCCAGGTCGGGCGTGGCGCTGTGGCAGATGGTGACGGTGGCGCTGCGGCCCAGCAGCATCAGCGCCATCGGCTTGCCGACGATGTTGCTGCGGCCGATGACGACCGCGTGCTTGCCGCGCAGCTCGTAGCCGATCGAATCGAGCATGCGCAGGCAGCCGTGCGGCGTGCAGGGCCAGAAGCCGGGCTGGCCGACCATCAGGGCGCCGGCGCTGGCGATGTGGAAGCCGTCCACGTCCTTGGCGGGCGAGATGGCCTCGATGACCTTGTGGCTGTCCATGTGCCGGGGCAGCGGCAGCTGCACCAGGATGCCGTGCACCGCTGGGTCCCGGTTCAGGGCGTCGATGCGGGCGAGCAGGTCGGCCTCGGCCATCGCGGCGGGGTAGCGCTCCAGCTTCGCCGTGAGGCCGGTCTCGCCGCTATCGTTGACCTTGTGCTTCACGTAGACCTGGCTGGCCGGGTCGTCGCCGACGAGGACGATGGCCAGGGTGGGTTCGATGCCGCGGGCCTTGAGGGCCTGGGTGCGGCCCGAGACTTCGGCGCGGATCTGGCGGGCAAGGGCGTTGCCGTCGATGAGCTGGGCTGTCATGGGTGTTCCGGGAGTCGCAAGTGAAAACGCCCGCTCACGCAAGGGGCGAGGCGGGCGCTGGCAGGCAGGGGGGCGATGGCGTCAGGGCGTGGCGGCCTTGGCGGGGGCGGCGGGCTGCGCGGGCGTCTGGCCCAGCGCGATCTTCAGCAGGTCGGCCACCGTGTTGGCGTTGAGCTTTTCCATGATGTTGGCGCGGTGCGCCTCCACCGTCTTGATGCTGATGCCCAGGTCGTCCGCGATCTGCTTGTTCAGGCGGCCGGCGACGATGCGCTCGAGCACCTGCGCCTCGCGGCCGGTGAGCTTGGACAGCAGCGCGTCGCGGCTGGCCGACTGCTGGTGCTGCGCGAAGGCGGTGCGCGCGTGCTCGAGCATGCGCTCGACCAGGGCGACCAGCGCCTCGTCGTCGAAGGGCTTCTGGATGAAGTCCATCGCGCCCTTCTTCATGGCGTCGACCGCCATGGGCACGTCACCGTGGCCGGTGATGACGACGATGGGCAGCGGCGACTTGCGCTCGATGAGCTTCTCCTGGAGTTCCAGGCCGGTCATGCCGCCCATGCGGATGTCGACGATCAGGCAGGCCACCTCGCGCGGGTCGTAGCGCGAGAGGAAGGACTCGGCGGAATCGAAGCAGCGCACCCGGTAGTCCTTGCCTTCGAGCAGCCACTGCAGAGAGTCGCGGACGGCTTCGTCGTCATCCACCACATAGACCGTGCCCTTCTTCGGAATCAGACTCATGCGTTGACCTTTGCCTCGTCGCTTGCTACGGATTCAATAGCGCCGAACACCGGAATCCAGAAGGAAAAACGGCAGCCGACGATCTCCGTTCCATTGTAGAGGTTCTCCGCCTGCATCCGGCCGCGGTGGGACTCGACGATGGTGCGGCACAGGTTCAGCCCGATGCCCATGCCCTCGCGCTTGGTGGAGAAGAAGGCCTCATACAGCCGCTCCAGCACTTCCGGCGACAGGCCCATGCCGGTGTCCTGCACCGAGAACTCCACCGCGGGCTGGCCGCCGAGGGTCTTGGGCACCACGCGCAGCTCCACGCTGCGGCGCGCCGTGGGCCGCTCGGCCAGGTCGATGGACTCGGCCGCGTTCTTCATCAGGTTGACCAGCACCTGCTCGATCAGGATGCGGTCCACGTTCAGCGCCGGCAGCCGCGCGGCGACATAGTGGTTCAGCCGCACGTTGCGCCGCCGCAGCTCGATGCCGGCCAGCTCCACGGCCTCGCCGACCATGGTGGAGACCTCGGCCGGCGCGCGGTTGGGCTCGCTGCGCCGCACGAAGGTGCGGATGCGCTGGATGATCTGCCCCGCCCGCTGCGCCTGCTTGGAGGTCTTCTCCAGCGCCGCCAGCAGGGCCTCGGTGTCGATCTGCTGGCTGCGCAGGCGCGACATCATGCCGTTGCAGTAGTTGGCGATCGCCGTCAGCGGCTGGTTCAGCTCGTGCGCCACGCTGGAGGCCATCTCGCCCATGGTGATGAGGCGGCTGGCCGCCTGCGCGCGGTCGGCCTGGGCGGCGGCCTGCTCCTCGGCGTCGCGGCGCGCCGTGATGTCGGTGGCGATCACCAGCTGCGCTAGGCGCCCGTCGACCCAGGTCAGGTAGCGCGAGCGCACCTCCAGCCACTTGCCCAGCTCGGGGATGTAGATCTCGTTGTTGGCCGGCTGGGCGGCGGTGAGCGTGTCGATCGGCAGGCCGGCCAGCGGGTCGACGTCGTCGAAGGACGAATCCTGCGCCTGCGTGATCGGCACGCCGGCCTGGGCCACCATGTCCAGGTGCCCTTCGGAATCGGAGCCGAACCACGAGCGGTACATCTTGTTGGCGAACAGCAGTTCCTCGCTGCCCAGCGGCGCCACCGACACCGAGGCGTCGAGCGCCTCCAGCACCGTGGTGAAGCGCTCGTGCGAGGCCGACAGCTGCTCGCGGATGCGGGTGGGCTCGGTGATGTCGGTCATCGAGGTCATCCAGCCCGCCTGGTGGCCGCGCGCGTCGATCAGCGGCGACACGTACAGCCGCGCATTGAACACGGTGCCGTTCTTGCGCTTGACGCGCACCTGGAAGCCGCCGGGCAGGGAGCGGCCGTGGATCTCCTCCTCCAGCCGGTCGCTCATCAGCTCCAGGTCGGACTCCAGCCAGTAGGGGAAGGGCGGCGTCTGGCCGACCAGTTCCGCCTCGCTCCAGCCCGTCATGGCGCAGAAGGCGGCGTTCACGTAGGTGATGCGGCCTTCGAGGTCGAGCACGCGCATGCCGGTCAGCATGGAGTTCTCCATCGCCCGGCGGAAGTTCGTCTCGGCGATCAGCGCCTCCTGGGTCTTCAGGCGGCGGCGCGTGTGGCGCCAGGTGCCGATCAGCATCCAGCCGGTCAGCATCGACAGCGCGACCACCAGCCAGAACAGGCCGTTGCCCACCAGGCCCTGCGAGGTGCGGTACGCCTGCGCCCGCAGCACCAGGCTGTTGCCCACCGGCGAGACGGGCACCTCGAATTCGTTCGCCGGGCGGTCCCATGGCAGGAGGCGCGCCTCCTCGTCGCGGCCGTTGACGGTGTTGCCGGCGATCGCCTGCGAGTGCGAGTCCAACAGCGAGACGGCATAGCGCGCCGCCACTTCCGGCGGGATGCCGTAGCGCAGCAGGCCGTCGATGGAGAACTCGCCCAGCACCACGCCGGCGAACAGGCCCTGGTCGTACAGCGGGATGTGCAGCTGCAGCAGGCTGGCGGGGTCCTGTCCCGCGGCCGGCTGCGAGAACACCGGCTGGCGCAGCTCGCGCGCCAGCGCGTAGTTGCTTTCCGTGTCGCCGGGGCGCAGCACCTCGCCGGCCAGGCGCTGCTGCGCCGGGTGCACGCTGGGCGCCGCATAGCTCGCCTGCACGCGGCGCCGGTCGTCGATCCAGCTGACCACCTGCAGTTCCGGGTACTGGCTCACGAGCGACTCGGCGCGGCTGTGGAATTCCGCGGCATCGATCTCGCGGTTGCCGGCATCGCGCGCCAGGCGCATCAGCTGCTCCTGACGCTCCAGCAGGCGCAGGCGCAGTCGCTGCTGGGCGTACTCGACGTCGCGCTTGACCGATTCCTGCTCGCGCTCCAGCTCTTCCGCACGGAGGTAATAGAAGGCTGCCACGATGGCCGCCAGAAACAGCAGCACCGCCGCCAGCGGCACCAGCATCGCCACCCGGTCCTGCAGCAGGGGCGTCTGCCGCTTCCACCAGCGCCGCCACCACGACAGCGGCGACGTCTTCACCGCATGGCGCGCCGCAGACAGGGGGCTGGAGAAGGGCATCCTTCGAGTGTAGGGTGAAGCCCCTCGGACGCCGCTCGCCCGCCCTGCATGCCATGGGCCGGGCGCATGGATTTCTTATTTCATATAAAGAAATCAATAAGCATAATTTGGAATCCCCGTTTTTTTGTGAGACACTGCACGCGCGCCATGCGAGCGCGCACTAAATTACCGGACCACACCCAGCCAAGGAGACAAAGCATGTCGGCGAATCCCGAGAGCCAGTTCGGCGCAGCCGCGAACGACGCGGATGCCCAGGAAACCAAGGAATGGAGGGATGCGCTGTCTGCCGTCATCCAGAGCGAGGGCACTGCGCGCGCTCACTTCCTGCTCGAAGAGCTGCTCGAGCATGCGCGCCAGAACAGCGTGGACATGCCGTTCTCGGCCAACACGGGCTACGTCAACACCATCGAGCCCAGCCAGGAGGCGCGCAGCCCCGGCAACCTCGAAGTCGAACAGCGCCTGCGCGCCTACATGCGCTGGAACGCCATGGCGATGGTGGTCAAGGCCAACCGCCACCATCCGCCCGAAGGCGGCGACCTGGGCGGCCACATCGGCTCCTTCGCCTCGCTGGCCAGCATGTTCGGCGCCGGCTTCAACCACTTCTGGCATGCCGAGAGCGAGAAGCACGGCGGCGACCTGCTCTACATCCAGGGCCACGTCTCGCCCGGCATCTACGCCCGGGCCTACCTGGAAGGCCGCCTCACGGAAGAGCAGCTGCTGAACTTCCGCCAGGAGGTGGACGGCAAGGGCCTCTCGAGCTACCCGCACCCCAAGCTGATGCCGGAGTTCTGGCAGTTCCCGACGGTGTCGATGGGCCTGGGCCCGCTGATGGCGATCTACCAGGCCCGCTTCCTCAAGTACCTGCATGCGCGCGGCATCGCCGACACCTCCGACCGCAAGGTCTGGGTCTTCTGCGGCGACGGCGAGATGGACGAGGTCGAATCGCTGGGCGCCATCGGCCTGGCGGCGCGCGAGAACCTGGACAACCTGATCTTCGTCATCAACTGCAACCTGCAGCGCCTGGACGGCCCGGTGCGCGGCAACGGCAAGATCATCCAGGAGCTGGAGGGCGACTTCCGCGGCGCCAACTGGAACGTCGTCAAGCTGATCTGGGGCAAGGGCTGGGACGCCCTGCTCGCCAGGGACCATGACGGCGCGCTGCGCAAGATCATGATGGAGTGCAACGACGGCGACTACCAGGCCTTCAAGGCCAACGACGGCGCCTACGTCCGCAAGCACTTCTTCGGCCGCGACCCGCGCACGCTGAAGATGGTCGAGAACATGACCGACGACGAGATCTGGAACCTGCAGCGCGGCGGCCACGACTCGCAGAAGGTGTACGCCGCCTTCCACGCGGCGCAGAATCACAAGGGCCAGCCCACCGTGCTGCTGGTGAAGACCGTCAAGGGCTTCGGCATGGGCAAGATCGGCGAGGGCAAGAACACGGTCCACCAGACCAAGAAGCTGGACGACGAGGACATCAAGGCCTTCCGCGACCGCTTCAACATCCCGATCCCCGACAGCCAGATCGCCGAGCTGCCCTTCTACAAGCCGGCCGACGACACGCCGGAGATGCGCTACCTGCACGAGCGCCGCAAGGCCCTGGGCGGCTACCTGCCGCACCGCCGCGCGAAGAGCGACGAGAGCTTCACCGTGCCGGCGCTGGACACCTTCAAGGCCGTGCTCGAGCCCACCGCCGAGGGCCGCGAGATCAGCACCACCCAGGCCTACGTGCGCTTCCTCACGCAGCTGCTGCGCGACAAGGCCCTGGGCCCGCGCGTGGTGCCCATCCTGGTGGACGAGGCGCGCACCTTCGGCATGGAAGGCCTGTTCCGCCAGATCGGCATCTACAACCCGCATGGCCAGCAGTACACCCCGGTCGACAAGGATCAGGTCATGTACTACAAGGAAGACAAGGCCGGCCAGATCCTGCAGGAAGGCATCAACGAAGCGGGAGGCATGGCCAGCTGGATCGCCGCGGCGACCTCGTACTCGACGAGCAACCGCATCATGATCCCGTTCTACATCTACTACTCGATGTTCGGGTTCCAGCGCATCGGCGACCTGGCCTGGGCCGCCGGCGACATGCAGGCGCGCGGCTTCCTGCTGGGCGGCACCTCGGGGCGCACCACGCTCAATGGCGAGGGCCTGCAGCACGAGGACGGCCACAGCCACATCCTGGCCGGCACCATCCCGAACTGCATCAGCTACGACCCGACCTTCGCGCACGAGGTGGGCGTGATCCTGCACCACGGCCTCAAGCGCATGGTCGAGAAGCAGGACAACGTCTACTACTACCTCACGCTGCTCAACGAGAACTACCCGATGCCCGGCCTGCAGCCCGGCACCGAGGAGCAGATCATCAAGGGCATGTACCTGAGCAGGCAGGCGCCTGCCATCAAGGGCAAGAACGTGCCGGCGGTGCAGCTGCTGGGCAGCGGCACCATCCTGCGCGAGTCCTTCTTCGCCCAGGAGCTGCTGGAGAAGGACTGGGGCGTGGCCGCCAGCGTCTGGAGCTGCCCGAGCTTCAACGAGCTGGCGCGCGACGGCCAGGACGCGGACCGCTGGAACCTGCTGCATCCCGCCGAAGAGCCGCGCGTGCCCTTCGTGGCCGAGCAACTGGGCAAGAGCACCGGGCCGGTGGTCGCCTCGACCGACTACATGAAGTCCTACGCCGAGCAGATCCGCCCCTACATTCCCAAGGGCCGCACCTACCGCGTGCTGGGCACCGACGGCTTCGGCCGCAGCGACTTCCGCAGCAAGCTGCGCGAGCACTTCGAGATCAACCGCCACTACATCGTGGTCGCGGCGCTCAAGGCACTGGCCGACGACGGCACGCTGCCGGTGGCCAAGGTGGCCGAGGCCATCAAGAAGTACGGCATCAACACCGACAAGATCAACCCGCTCTACGCGTAACCACAACCACAAGCGCCTGAGAACGGGCGGGAGACACGGAACATGGCAGCAGTCGAAGTGAAGGTGCCGGACATCGGCGATTTCAGCGAGGTCGCGGTGATCGAGGTGCTGGTCAAGCCCGGCGACACGGTGGCGGTCGAGCAGTCGCTGATCACGGTGGAGTCGGACAAGGCGTCGATGGAGATTCCGTCGTCGGCCGCCGGCGTGGTCAAGGAAGTCAAGGTCAATGTCGGCGACAAGGTGAGCGAAGGCTCGCTGGTGCTGATCCTGGAAGGCGAGGGCGGCGGCGCGGCAGCGGCGCCGGCTCCCGCCGCGCAGGCCCCCGCGCCTGCCCCTGCCGCCGCAGCGCCGGCGCCGGCGCCGGCGAGCGCGGCACCCGCGGCCGCGCCGGCGGCCTCGGGTCCGGTCGAGGTGAAGGTGCCGGACATCGGCGATTTCAGCGAGGTCGCGGTGATCGAGGTGCTGGTCAAGCCGGGCGACACCGTGGCGGTCGAGCAGTCGCTGATCACGGTGGAGTCGGACAAGGCGTCGATGGAGATTCCGTCGTCGGCCGCCGGCGTGGTCAAGGAAGTCAAGGTCAATGTCGGCGACAAGGTGAGCGAAGGCTCGGTGGTGCTGGTGCTCGAAGGCGCCGCGGGCGCTGCGCCGGCGCCGGCCGCCGCCGCCGCGCCCCAGGCGGCGCCGGCCCCGGCGCCCAGCGCCGCCGCGAGCGCCCCTGCAGCCGCCACGGCCAGCGCGCCGGCGGCCGCCGCGCCGCACGACCCGACCAAGGCGCCCAGCGCCGGCCTGCCGCATGCCTCGCCCTCTGTGCGCAAGTTCGCCCGCGAGCTGGGCGTGCCGCTGGAGGAGGTCAAGGGCTCCGGGCCCAAGGGCCGCATCACGCAGGAGGACGTCCAGGGCTTCACCAAGGCCGTGATGAGCGGCGCCACGCAGACCAGGGCCCAGGCGGCCAAGGCGCCCGCGGGCGGCGGTGGCGGGGCCGGGCTGGACCTGCTGCCCTGGCCGAAGGTCGACTTCGCCAAGTTCGGCGCGGTCGAGCGCAAGGACCTGTCGCGCATCAAGAAGCTCAGCGGCGCCAACCTGGCGCGCAACTGGGTGATGATCCCGCACGTCACCAACAACGACGAGGCGGACATCACCGATCTGGAAGCCTTCCGCGTCTCCACCAACAAGGAGAACGAGAAGTCCGGCGTCAAGGTGACGATGCTGGCCTTCGTGATCAAGGCGGTGGTGGCGGCGCTGAAGAAGTACCCCGAGTTCAACACCAGCCTGGACGGCGACGCCCTGGTCTACAAGCAGTACTACAACATCGGCTTCGCGGCGGACACGCCCAACGGCCTGGTGGTGCCGGTGCTCAAGGACGCCGACAAGAAGGGCATCCTGCAGATCAGCCAGGAGATGGGCGAGCTCGCCAAGAAGGCGCGCGACGGCAAGCTGGGCGCGGCCGACATGAGCGGCGGCTGCTTCTCCATCAGCTCGCTGGGCGGCATCGGCGGCACGCACTTCACGCCGATCATCAACGCCCCCGAGGTCGCCATCCTGGGCCTGTCGAAGGGCCAGATGAAGCCGGTGTGGGACGGCAAGCAGTTCGTGCCGCGCCTGACGCTGCCGCTGTCACTGTCGTACGACCACCGCGTCATCGACGGCGCCGCCGCGGCGCGCTTCAACGCGTACCTCGGCCAGCTGCTGGCGGACTACCGCCGCATCGTCCTCTGAGCCCAGGGCGCGGACTCAGCCATGACGACCGTGGTGGCCGTTCGCAAGGGCGGCCAGGTCGCGATCGGTGCGGACACGCTGGTGACCTTCGGGGACACCCGCCTGACGCACCGCTCCGAGGACAACCGCAAGCTCTTCGCCGTCGACGGCGCGGGCGGGCGCAGCGTGTTCGCCGCCTCGGGCTCGCTGGCGCACTTCCCGGTGCTGCGGCATGCGCTGGCGGCGATGCCCCGTGCCGACCTGCGGCTGGGCAGCCGGGACGAGGTGTTCCTCACCTTCACCAAGCTGCACCCGGTGCTCAAGGAGGCCTTCTTCCTCCAGACCAAGGAGGAAGACCACGATCCGTACGAGTCCAGCCAGTTCACGCTGCTGATCGCCAACGCGACCGGCATCTACGGCGTCTACAGCTACCGCGAGGTGTTCGAGTTCAAGGAGTTCTGGAGCATCGGTTCGGGCCGCAGCTTCGCCCTGGGCGCGATGCATGCGGTCTACGCCCGGGCGCGCAATGCGCGCGACGTGGCGCAGGCGGGGCTGGCGGCCGGCTGCGAGTTCGACCGCAGCACGGCCGCGCCGCTGGACATCGTCACTCTCAAACTGAAGGCGGGCGCCTGAACGCGGGCCGCCGACCACCCACACACACATTCGACAGATAGGGGACACGCATGAGCGAGCAACAGGTCAAGGTGCCGGACATCGGCGATTTCAGCGAGGTCGCGGTGATCGAGGTGCTGGTCCAGCCCGGCGACACGATCAAGGTGGAGCAGTCGCTCATCACCGTGGAGTCGGACAAGGCGTCGATGGAGATCCCGTCCAGCCATGCCGGCGTGGTCAAGTCGGTGGCCGTGAAGGTGGGCGACAAGGTGAGCGAAGGCTCGCTGGTGCTGACGGTGGAGGCGGCCGAAGGCGCGGCCGCCGCGCCGTCGCCCGCGCCGGCTCCCGCGCCGGCCGCCGCCGCGCCCAAGGCAGCGCCCGCGCCCGCACCCGCCGCGGCGCCGGCCGCGCAGGCCGTGGCCTCCACCTACGGCGGCAAGGTGGACGTGGAGTGCGACACGCTGGTGCTCGGCGCCGGCCCGGGCGGCTACTCGGCCGCCTTCCGCAGCGCCGACCTCGGCATGAAGACCGTGCTGGTCGAGCGCTACGCCACGCTGGGCGGCGTCTGCCTGAACGTGGGCTGCATCCCCTCCAAGGCACTGCTGCACGTGGCCGCGGTGATGGACGAAGTCAAGCACTTCGCCGACCTGGGCGTCGAGTTCGCCGCGCCCAAGGTCGACCGCGCCAAGCTGCTGGCGCACAAGAACAAGGTGGTGGGCAAGCTCACCGGCGGCCTGACGGCCATGGCCAAGATGCGCAAGGTGACCACCGTGCGTGGCGTCGGCACCTTCATCGACCCGTACCACCTGGAGGTGGACGAGACCACGGGCAGCGGCTCCGGCACCACCGGCAGCAAGAAGGTCATCAGGTTCCGCCACTGCATCATCGCCGCCGGCTCGCAGGCGGTGCACCTGCCCTTCATGCCCAAGGACGACCCGCGCGTGGTCGACTCCACCGGCGCGCTGGAACTGGGGACCGACCCCAAGCGCATGCTGATCCTGGGCGGCGGCATCATCGGCCTGGAGATGGGCACGGTGTACTCCACGCTCGGCGCGCGGCTGGACGTGGTCGAGATGCTCGACGGCCTGATGCAGGGCGCCGACCGCGACCTGGTCAAGGTCTGGCAGAAGATGAACGCACCGCGCTTCGACAACATCATGACGTCGACCAAGACCGTCGGCGCCGAGGCGACCAAGGAGGGCATCAAGGTCATGTTCGAGGGCGCCAACGCGCCCAAGGAGCCGCAGGTCTACGACCTGGTGCTGCAGGCGGTGGGCCGCAGCCCCAACGGCAAGAAGATCGGCGCGGAGAAGGCGGGCGTCGCCGTCTCGGACCGCGGCTTCATCCCCGTGGACATCCAGATGCGCACCAACGTGCCGCACATCTTCGCCATCGGCGACATCGTCGGCCAGCCGATGCTGGCCCACAAGGCGGTGCACGAGGCGCACGTGGCGGCCGAGGTCATCGCCGGCGAGCAGAAGGGCGACAAGGAACTGGCGAGCGCCGCCTTCAACGCCCGCGTGATCCCCAGCGTGGCCTACACCGACCCCGAGGTGGCCTGGGTCGGCCTGACCGAGGACCAGGCCAAGGCCGAGGGCGTCAAGGTCAAGAAGGGCCTGTTCCCCTGGACGGCCTCGGGCCGCGCCATCGCCAACGGGCGCGACGAGGGCTACACCAAGCTGCTGTTCGACGCCCAGACGCACCGCATCCTGGGCGGCGGCATCGTCGGCACGCATGCGGGCGACATGATCGGCGAGGTGGCCCTGGCCATCGAGATGGGTGCCGACGAGATCGACATCGGCAAGACCATCCACCCGCACCCCACGCTGGGCGAGTCCATCGGCATGGCGGCGGAAGTGGCGCACGGCACCTGCACCGACCTGCCGCCGCAGAAGAAGGCCTGAGCCGGATCGGCGCCGATCGGCCCAGGCGCCGTTCGGGCCGGGGCCTGCCGAAGCCCCGGGGCACCGCCCCAACGAAAAATCCCGCCAGCGGCGGGATTTTTCATGGGCCCGGCACAAGCAGGCAGGAGCGGAGGAGGAAGGCCTATTCGCCCGCCGTGGTGTCCTCGATGACGCGCCGTGCGCCGTTGAAGCGCCGCTGCCAGTAGCTGCCGTTCATGTCCTCCACGCGCACCGACGAACCGCTGCGGGGCGAGTGGATGAACTTGCCGTCGCCGATGTAGATGCCCACGTGGCTGAAGGCGCGGCGCATGGTGTTGAAGAAGACGAGGTCGCCCGGCTTGAGTTCGCTGCGGTCGATCTTCTCGGTGGCGGCGGCCTGCTCCTCGGCGCGGCGGGGCAGCAGCTTGCCGACCGACTTGTCGTACATCGCGCGCACGAAGCCGCTGCAGTCGAAGCCCGTCTCGGCGGTGTTGCCGCCGCGGCGGTAAGGCACGCCCAGGAAACCCATGGCGCTGATCACCAGTTCCGACGTGCGGTCGGTGACGGAATGGCGGACGTGCTCGATGCGATCCATCAGCCCCTGGCGGGCCTGCACCTTGTCCGTCTCGTTCGCCGGGTCCTGTTGCGGAGCCGCATGGGCGGAGGCGGCAAGGACGAGGGCGAGTACGGACAGGGGAATTCGACGCATGGGCGCGTAGGATATTGATGACACTGAATCATGTCAATTTAGAACCCACCTTCGAAATCGTTTCTAACTCGTTGAAATTACAAGAATTTGTGCGATGCAGTAGAAATTGAGTTGTAACAGAGGCGTTCTACATTGCCTTTCGTCATGCCAGGGTGATGCGGTCGATGGGCGGAAATGAGGCGCAAAGTGTTCATTTCTGCATGCAAAGGAGCGGAAAGTGATGACAACTTCCGGACGGCGAGCCGTGTTTCGCAGAGTGCTGGCGGCACTTGGGGGCCTGAGCCTGGCAGCGGCGGCATGGGCGCAGGACCAGCCGCAGCCGCAGGTGGTCGCCTCGGGGCTGGAGCATCCCTGGGCCGTCGCCTTCCTGCCGGACCAGCGCTACCTGGTCACGGAGCGGCCGGGGCGGCTTCGGGTGGTGGCGGCCGACGGGCGGCTGGGCGAGCCGGTCGCCGGCGTGCCGGCGGTGGCGGCCGGCGGGCAGGGCGGGCTGCTGGACGTGGTGACGGACAGCGGCTTCGCCCGCAACCGAACGCTCTACTTCTGCTTCTCGGAGCCCGACGCGGCAGGCGGCGCCAACGGCACCGCGCTGGCACGCGCCCGGCTGTCCGACGACTTGCGGCGGCTGGAGTCGGTGCAGGTCATCTTCCGCCAGCAGCCCAAGGTCGCCAGCCGCAACCATTTCGGCTGCCGCATCGTCGAGCGGCCGGACAGCACGCTCTTCCTCACGCTGGGCGAGCGCTTCAGCCGCAAGGAGGACGCGCAGCGGCTCGACAACCACCTGGGCAAGGTCGTGCGCGTGGGCAAGGACGGCAGCGTCCCGAAGGACAACCCCTTCGTCGGCCGGGCCGGGGCGCTGCCCGAGATCTGGAGCTACGGCCACCGCAACAGCCAGGGCGCCACGCTGGGCCCCGACGGCCAGCTGTGGATGCACGAGCACGGCCCGCAGGGGGGCGACGAGATCAACCGGCCGCAGCCCGGGCGCAACTACGGCTGGCCGATGATCACCTACGGCGAGAACTACGGGGGCGGCGCCATCGGCGAGGGCATCACGGCCAAGGAGGGGATGGAGCAGCCGCTGAAGTACTGGGTGCCTTCCATCGCCCCCTCGGGCATGGCCTTCCTCACCAGCGACCGCTACGGCGCGGCCTGGAAGGGCAACCTCTTCGTCGGCTCGCTCAAGTTCGGCTACCTCGACCGCATCGAGCTCCGGGACGGCCAGGTCGCGGCCGAGCACAAGCTGCTGGAGGCCGGCCGCGAGCGCATCCGCGACGTGCGCCAGGGGCCGGACGGCCTGCTCTACGTGCTGACCGACGCGCAGGATGGCAAGCTGATCCGGCTGGTGCCGCGCTGAGCCAGGCAGGGATCGGTGGTACGGTCCGGGCTGTCCTCCCCGCATCCCTTTCGCTTCTTTCCCCATGCTGCTCGACGCCCCTTCTTCCCAGCTCGTGCTGATCGACTACCAGGCCCGGCTGATGCCGGCCATCCACCAGGCCGACGCGGTGCTGGCCAATGCCCTGCGGCTGGCGAAGCTGGCGCAGCTGGCCGAGGTGCCCGTTTTCGGCACCGAGCAGAACCCCGCCAAGCTGGGCGAGACCGTGCCCGAGCTGCGCGCGCTGTGCCGGCGCGTGCTGCCCAAGATGCACTTCAGCGCCGTGCCCGAGGGCCTGGCCGACTGGCTGCGTCCGCCGGCGCGCGCGCCGCAGGGCAACGCGCGCAGCCTGCCGCGCCACCTGCAGAAGGAGCGCGCCGCTGCCGTGCCGGCGGGGCGCGAGAGTATCGTCATCGCCGGCTGCGAGGCCCACGTGTGCCTGCTGCAGACGGCGCTGGAGCTGCTGGAGGACGAGTTCGAGGTCTGGGTCGTCACCGACGCCTGCGGCTCGCGCACCGAGCGCAACCGCGATGCCGCCTTCGACCGGCTGGCCGGCGCCGGCGCCGAGCTGGTGACCACCGAGATGGTCGGCTTCGAGTGGCTGCGCACGGCCGAGCACCCGGCCTTCAAGGCGCTTCAGGCGCTCATCCGCTGAGGGTCCGGCCGGCGGCCGTCGCGACCAAGGGCGGCGGCTCGCCCGCCAGGCTGCGCAGCGCCGCCGCGTCGCGCACGATCACGGTGTAGCCGGCCACCTCGATGCAGCCCAGCTCCGCCAGCCGGCGGAAGCAGCGCGACAGCGTGGCCTGCGCCATCACCAGCTGCCGGGCGATGGAGCGCTTCTGCACCGGCAGCCGGATGGCGGGCGCGCGGTCGGGGCCGGGCTGGCTGGGCTGCCGCAGCAGCCACAGCGCCAGGCGGCTGAGCACGTCCTTGGTGGCCAGTTCGTGGCGGCCTGCGGTCAGCTCGCGCACGCGCTCGGCCATGACGCGCCCCACCGCGTGCAGCAGCGCGGCGTCGGCCTGGCAGCAGGCGACCAGCGTTTCCAGCGGCAGGGCCAGCAGCGTCACCGGCACCGGGCAGGTGGCGGATTCGATCCAGGCCGAGTCCAGCCACGCGCCGGCGATGTCGAACCACTGGCCGCGCTCGACGATGCGGTTCTCCACCAGGCCGCCGTCCTCGCCCGGCCGGCCCACCACGATGCGGCCCTCGGCCACCAGCCACCACGACGGCGCGAAATCCGGCGGCGCGCTGCGCACCAGACCCTGCGGCAGCAGGTGCGGCTGCAGCGCCGCCGCCAGGCGTTCGGCGGTCGCCGGCTGCAGGCGCGCCGGCGGGAAGGCGGCGTGCAGCAGCTGGATGCGGGGGCACGGCGCCGCACCGCGCGCGGCCCCTGCCGGCCTCGATGGCGGCGGGCGTGGCGCGGAGGGCAAGGCCTGCGGCATCGACGGGTTCTCCTGCAAGATGGCGAAGCGGAAGATGGAAAGCCGCCAATCTGCCAAGGGTCGGCCGATACGGGATTGAGATATCTCAACAGTTGTGTCGCCGGCCGCGGCCCTGCAGGGGGTGCCTGCGCCTTGTCAGCGGTGCGCAAGGCCCGTTTTCATAATCGGTCCATTCGACAAAAGCACGGGGCGGGCCCCGTTCCAGCACCGCCAGGAGACAAGCCATGACCGGATTCGAGGACTTCCACCGCCGCTCCATCGAGGAGCCGGAGGCCTTCTGGGCCGAACAGGCGCAGCTGATCGACTGGCACGTGCCGCCCCGGCAGATCCTCGATGCCGGGCGCCCGCCGTTCTACCGCTGGTTCGTCGGCGGGCAGACCAACCTGTGCCACAACGCCGTCGACCGGCATCTGGCCGAGCGCGGCGGCCAGCCGGCGCTGATCGGCGTCTCGACCGAGACCGGCACCGAACGCACCTGGACCTTCCGGGAACTGCACGCCGAGGTGCAGTGCATGGCGGCCGGCCTGCAGGAACTGGGCGTGCAGCGCGGCGACCGCGTCCTGATCTACATGCCCATGATCCCCGAGGCCGTGTTCGCCATGCTGGCCTGCGCGCGCATCGGCGCCATCCACTGCGTGGTGTTCGGCGGCTTTGCCAGCGCCTCGCTCGCCTCGCGCATCGAGGACGCGGAGCCGGCGGTCGTGGTCAGCGCCGATGCCGGTTCGCGCGGCGGCAAGGTCATCCCCTACAAGCCGCTGCTGGACGAGGCCCTGCGCCTGTCGAGGCACAAGCCGCCGGCGGTGCTGCTGGTGGACCGCGGCCTGGCCGCCATGGACCTGACCGCGGGCCGCGACCACCTGGCGGCCGAGCTGGCGCGCCGGCACGCCGATGCCCAGGTGCCCTGCGCCTGGCTGGAGGCGACCGACATCAGCTACACCATCTACACCAGCGGCACCACCGGCAGGCCCAAGGGCGTGCAGCGCGACGTGGGCGGCTACGCGGTGGCGCTGGCGGCCAGCATGAAGCACATCTTCGACGGACGGGCCGGCGAGACGTACTTCTCCACCAGCGACATCGGCTGGGTGGTGGGCCACAGCTACATCGTCTACGGGCCGCTGCTGGCGGGCATGGCGACGCTGGTGTACGAGGGCCTGCCCACGCAGGGCCTGGACCGCCAGCCGAACGGCGGCATCTGGTGGCAGCTGGTCGAGAAGTACCGGGTCACCGTCATGTTCAGCGCGCCGACGGCGGTGCGCGTGCTCAAGAAGCAGGACCCGGCGCTGCTGAAGAAGCACGACCTGTCGAGCCTGCGCGCCCTGTTCCTGGCCGGCGAGCCGCTGGACGAACCCACGGCGCGCTGGATCAGCGAGGGCCTGGGCGTGCCCATCATCGACAACTACTGGCAGACCGAGTCGGGCTGGCCGATCCTGACCCTGGCCAACGGCGTGGAGCGGCAGACTCCCCGGTTCGGTAGCCCGGGCGTGCCGATGTACGGCTACAAGGTGAAGATCCTGCACGAGGCCACCGGCGAGGAACTGACGCAGCCGAACGAGAAGGGCGTGGTCGCCATCGAGGGGCCGACGCCGCCGGGCTTCATGCAGACCGTGTGGCGCGACGACGAGCGTTACGTCAGCACCTACTGGAAGAGCATCCCCGGCAGGCTGGTGTACTCGACCTTCGACTGGGGCATCCGCGACGCGGACGGCTACTACTACATCCTGGGCCGCACCGACGACGTGATCAACGTGGCCGGCCACCGCCTGGGCACCCGCGAGATCGAGGAGGCCGTCTCCAGCCACCCCAACGTGGCCGAGGTGGCGGTGGTGGGCGTGGCCGACGCGCTCAAGGGGCAGGTGGCGATGGCCTTCGTCGTGCCCAGGGCCGGCGGCGCCACGGGCGACCCGGGCGAGGCCCTGGCGCTGGAGGGCGAGATCATGAAGGCCGTGGCCGACCGGCTCGGCGCCCTGGCGCGGCCGGCGCGGGTGCGCTTCGTGGCCGGCCTGCCCAAGACGCGCAGCGGCAAGCTGCTGCGCCGCGCCATCCAGGCCGTGTGCGAGCAGCGCGACCCGGGCGACCTGACCACCATCGACGATCCGTCCACGCTGCAGGCCATCCGCGCGCTGCTGACCACGCCCTGATTCCGTCGCCTCCGGGTCAGGCCCGCTTGCCTTGGCCGAAGGGAGCGCCAAGAATGGCCGCTCTTCCCGGCGGAGGACGGTGCCGGCGTGCGGTTCATGCAACGCCGGCGTCCCGTCATTTCCTTGACGTGGCACAATGCGAAAGTACTCGGGCCCTTCCCAGCCACAGTCGCATCCGCCAATCGGTTCAGCCGTGTCGCGGAAGGTTTTCTAACCAGCTAATGCTTCCTGCAGGGAAGCGGAGGTCAGCGGAACATGAGTGATTCCTCGTCCATCTACAGTGCCTACCAGGGCAATTCGTACCTTTTCGGCGGCAATGCGCCCTACGTCGAGGAGATGTACGAAAACTACCTCGCCAACCCGGGCAGCGTGCCCGACAACTGGCGCTCCTACTTCGACGCTCTCCAGCACGTGCCTGCCACCGACGGCAGCAACGCCAAGGACGTCCCCCACCTCCCGGTCATCAATGCCTTCGCCGAGCGTGCCAAGCAGGGCACCACGAAGGTCGTGCAGGCCAGCGGCGCCGGTTCCGAGCTGGGCCGCCAGCGCACCGCCGTCCAGCAGCTGATCGCCGCCTACCGCAACGTCGGCGCCCGCTGGGCCGACCTCGATCCGCTCAAGCGCACGGAGCGGCCGGCCATCCCCGAGCTGGAACCTTCGTTCTACGGCTTCACCGACGCCGACCTCGAAACCGTCTTCAACACCAGCAACACGTTCTTCGGCAAGGACACGATGTCCCTGCGCGACCTGCTGAACGCGCTGCGCGAGACCTACTGCGGCACCATCGGTGCCGAGTACATGTACATCACCGACCAGGCGCAGAAGCGCTGGTGGCAGCAGAAGCTCGAGAGCGTGCGCGCCAACCCCCAGCTGGGCACCGAGCAGAAGAAGCACGTGCTGGAGCGCCTGACCGCGGCCGAGGGCCTGGAGCGCTTCCTGCACACCAAGTACGTCGGCCAGAAGCGTTTCTCGCTCGAAGGCGGCGAGAGCTTCATCGTCTCCATGGACGAGCTGATCAACCGCGCCGGCGAGAAGGGCGTGCAGGAGATCGTGATCGGCATGGCCCACCGCGGCCGCCTGAACGTGCTGGTCAACTCCCTGGGCAAGATGCCCAAGGACCTGTTCGCCGAGTTCGACCACACGGCGCCGGAGGATCTGCCCAGCGGCGACGTGAAGTACCACCAGGGCTTCAGTTCCGACGTCAGCACCCCCGGCGGCCCGGTCCACCTCTCGCTCGCCTTCAACCCCTCGCACCTCGAGATCGTCAACCCGGTGGTCGAGGGCTCGGTGCGCGCCCGCATGGACCGCCGCGGCGACAAGGAAGGCGACCAGGTGCTGCCCGTGCTGGTGCACGGCGACGCCGCCTTCGCCGGCCAGGGCGTGGTGATGGAGACGCTGGCGCTGGCCGAGACGCGCGGCTACTACACCGGCGGCACGGTGCACATCGTCATCAACAACCAGATCGGCTTCACCACCAGCGACCCGCGCGACAGCCGCTCCACGCTGTACTGCACCGACGTGGTCAAGATGATCGAGGCGCCGGTGCTGCACGTGAACGGCGACGACCCGGAAGCCGTGGTGCTGTGCACCCAGCTGGCCCTGGAGTTCCGCCAGGAGTTCAACAAGGACGTGGTGGTCGACATCGTCTGCTTCCGCAAGCTGGGCCACAACGAGCAGGACACCCCCGCGCTCACCCAGCCGCTGATGTACAAGAAGATCGCCAAGCACCCCGGCACGCGCAAGCTGTATGCCGACAAGCTGGCGACCCAGGGCCTCGGCGACACGCTCGGCGACGACATGGTGGCGGCGCAGCGCGCCGCCTTCGACGCCGGCCGCAACACCAGCGACCCGGTGCTGACCAACTTCAAGAGCAAGTACGCCGTCGACTGGAGCCCCTTCCTCAACAAGAAGTGGACCGACGCGGCCGAGACGGCGATCCCGCTGGCCGAGTGGAAGCGCCTGGCCGAGAAGATCACCACCGTGCCGGAAGGCTTCACGGTGCACCCGCTGGTCAAGAAGGTGCTGGACGACCGCGCCGCTATGGGCCGCGGCGAGGTCAACGTCGACTGGGGCATGGGCGAGCACATGGCCTTCGCCTCGCTGGTGGCCAGCGGCTTCCCGGTGCGCCTGTCGGGCGAGGACAGCGGCCGCGGCACCTTCACGCACCGGCACGCCGTGCTGCACGACCAGAACCGCGAGAAGTTCGACGAGGGCACCTACGTGCCGTTGCAGAACGTGGCCGAGAACCAGGCCCCCTTCGTGGTCATCGACTCCATCCTCTCCGAGGAGGCGGTGCTGGCCTTCGAGTACGGCTACGCCTCCAACGACCCCAACACGCTGGTGATCTGGGAGGCGCAGTTCGGCGACTTCGTCAACGGCGCGCAGGTCGTGATCGACCAGTTCATCGCCTCGGGCGAGGTGAAGTGGGGCCGCGTCAACGGCATCACGCTGATGCTGCCGCACGGCTACGAAGGGCAGGGCCCCGAGCACAGCTCGGCCCGCCTGGAGCGCTTCATGCAGCTGGCCGCCGACACCAATATGCAGATCGTGCAGCCGACCACGGCCAGCCAGATCTTCCACGTGCTGCGCCGCCAGCAGGTGCGCCACCTGCGCAAGCCGCTGGTGATCATGACGCCCAAGTCGCTGCTGCGGAACAAGGACGCGACCTCGCCGATCTCCGAGTTCACCAAGGGCGGCTTCCAGACCGTCATCCCCGACAGCAAGGGGCTGAAGGCCGAGAAGGTCAAGCGCGTGATCGCCTGCTCGGGCAAGGTCTACTACGACCTGGCCAAGAAGCGTGAAGAGAAGGGCGCCGACGATGTGGCGATCCTCCGGGTCGAGCAGCTCTACCCCTTCCCGCACAAGGCCTTCGCCGCCGAGCTGAAGAAGTACCCGAACGCGGCCGACGTGGTGTGGTGCCAGGACGAGCCGCAGAACCAGGGCGCCTGGTTCTTCGTGCAGCACTACATCCACGAGAACATGCTCGAGGGCCAGAAGCTGGGCTACGCCGGCCGCGCGGCCTCGGCCTCGCCGGCGGTGGGCTACTCGCACCTGCACCAGGAACAGCAGAAGGCGCTGGTCGATGGTGCCTTCGGCAAGCTGAAGGGCTTCGTGCTCACCAAGTAAAGAAAAGGCAGACCGGAGGCCGGCCCCTGCGCCGGCCTTCGCGCAGGCGCGCCCACGGCGCACCTGCCGCTCCCCCGAACGAACAATCAGAGAACAGAAATGTCCATCGTTGAAGTCAAGGTTCCCCAGCTGTCCGAATCCGTGGCCGAGGCCACGATGCTCCAGTGGAAGAAGAAGGCCGGCGAAGCCGTCGCGGTCGACGAGATCCTGATCGAGATCGAGACCGACAAGGTCGTGCTCGAGGTGCCGGCCCCCGCGGCCGGCGTGCTGGCCGAGATCGTGGCCGGCGACGGCGCCACCGTGGTGGCCGACCAGGTGATCGCCAAGATCGACACCGAAGGCAAGGCCTCCGCCGCGGCGCCGGCCCCCGCCGCCGCAGCCGCGCCCGCCGCGGCGCCCGCGGCCGCCAGCTCGGCCGCGCCGGCCCCCACCGCCGGCAGCAAGGGCGACGTGGCCATGCCCTCGGCCGCCAAGCTGCTCGCCGAGAACAACCTGACGGCCGCCGACGTGGCCGGCACCGGCAAGGACGGCCGCGTGACCAAGGGCGACGTGCTCTCGGCCGTGGCCCGCGGCGCCGGCGCGCCCTCGGCCAGCCCGGCCGCGCAGATCCCCACCGGCGTACCGAAGACTGCGCTGCCGCAGGTCAGCGCACCGGCCAAGCAGGACCTGGGCGATCGCCCCGAGGAGCGCGTGCCGATGAGCCGCCTGCGCGCCCGCATCGCCGAGCGCCTGCTGCAGTCGCAGGCCACCAACGCCATCCTCACCACCTTCAACGAGGTGAACATGGCCCCGGTGATGGACCTGCGCAAGAAGTTCCAGGACGCCTTCACCAAGGAGCACGGCGTCAAGCTCGGCTTCATGAGCTTCTTCGTCAAGGCCGCGGTGCACGCGCTCAAGAAGTACCCGGTGATCAACGCCAGTGTGGACGGCAACGACATCGTCTACCACGGCTACTTCGACATCGGCATCGCCGTGGGCTCGCCGCGCGGCCTGGTGGTGCCGATCCTGCGCAACGCCGATCAGATGAGCTTCGCCGACATCGAGAAGAAGATCGCCGAATTCGGCAAGAAGGCGCAGGAAGGCAAGCTGGGCATCGAGGAGATGACCGGCGGCACCTTCTCCATCTCCAACGGCGGCACCTTCGGCTCGATGCTCTCGACCCCGATCATCAACCCGCCGCAGTCGGCCATCCTGGGCGTGCACGCCACCAAGGATCGCGCCGTGGTCGAGAACGGCCAGATCGTGGTGCGCCCGATGAACTACCTGGCGATGAGCTACGACCACCGCATCATCGACGGCCGCGAGGCCGTGCTGGGCCTGGTGGCCATGAAGGAGGCGCTGGAAGACCCGTCGCGCCTGCTGTTCGACCTGTAAGGAGGCAAGGCGAATGGCAGACAGCAAGCAATTCGACGTCGTCGTCATCGGCGGCGGCCCCGGCGGCTACATCGCCGCCATCCGCGCGGCGCAGCTGGGCTTCAACGTCGCGTGCATCGACGAGTGGAAGAACAAGGACGGCAAGCCCGCGCCGGGCGGCACCTGCACCAACGTGGGCTGCATCCCCTCCAAGGCGCTGCTGCAGAGCTCGGAGCACTACGAGCACGCCGGCAAGCACTTCGCCGAGCACGGCATCAACGTCAAGGGCCTGGAGCTGGACCTGGCGAAGCTGCTGGGCCGCAAGGACGCGGTCGTCAAGCAGAACAACGACGGCATCCTGTTCCTCTTCAAGAAGAACAAGGTCGCGTTCTTCCACGGCCGCGGCTCCTTCGTGAAGGCGGCGGACGGCGGCTACGAGATCAAGGTCGCCGGCGCGGGCGAGGAAAGCATCGTCGGCAAGAACGTCATCGTGGCCACGGGCTCCAACGCGCGCGCGCTGCCGGGCGCTCCGTTCGACGAGGAGAACATCCTCAGCAACGACGGCGCGCTGCGCATCCCCGCCGTGCCGAAGAAGCTGGCGCTGATCGGCTCCGGCGTGATCGGCCTGGAGATGGGTTCCGTCTGGCGCCGCCTCGGCGCCGAGGTGACGGTGCTCGAAGCCCTGCCCACCTTCCTGGGCGCGGTGGACGAGCAGATCGCCAAGGAGGCCAAGAAGGCCTTCGACAAGCAGGGCCTGAAGATCGAGCTGGGCGTCAAGGTCGGCGAGGTCAAGTCGTCCAAGAAGGGCGTGTCCATCGCCTGGACCAATGCCAAGGGCGAGGCGCAGACGCTGGAGGTCGACAAGCTGATCGTCTCGATCGGCCGCGTGCCCAACACCGTCGGCCTGAACGCGGAGGGCGTGGGCCTGAAGCTGGACGAGCGCGGCGCCATCGTGGTGGACGACGACTGCCGCACCAGCCTGCCGAACGTGTGGGCCATCGGCGACGTGGTGCGCGGCCCGATGCTGGCGCACAAGGCGGAGGAAGAGGGCGTCGCGGTGGCCGAGCGCATCGCCGGCCAGCACGGGCACGTCAACTTCAACACCATCCCGTGGGTGATCTACACCAGCCCCGAGATCGCCTGGGTCGGCAAGACCGAGCAGCAGCTCAAGGCCGAGGGCGTGAAGTACAAGGCCGGCACCTTCCCCTTCCTGGCCAACGGCCGCGCGCGCGCGCTGGGCGACACGACCGGCATGGTCAAGTTCCTGGCCGACGCCGCCACGGACGAGATCCTCGGCGTGCACATCGTCGGCCCGATGGCCAGCGAGCTGATCTCCGAGGCCGTCGTGGCGATGGAGTTCAGGGCCAGCAGCGAGGACATCGCGCGCATCTGCCACGCGCACCCCTCGCTGTCGGAGGCGACCAAGGAGGCGGCCCTGGCCGTCGACAAGCGCACGCTGAACTTCTGATGCGCCGCTGACGCCAGCCGCTCGCGGCCGGGCCCGTGCCCGCGCGAGCGGCTTTGTCGTTCACCCTCCCTGGATGTCTTCTCTTGCAAACCGTCAAGCAGGCCTACGAGGCTGAACTGAAGGCGCGCGGCTTCACGGCCGACCCCGCGCAACTGCGCGCCGTCGAGGCGCTGGACCGCTGCGCCCGCGAGTGGGCCGAGTACAAGGCCCAGCGTTCCAACGCCTTCAAGAAGCTGATCAACCGCCCCGAGATCCCGCGCGGCGTCTACATGTACGGCGGCGTCGGGCGCGGCAAGAGCTTCCTGATGGACTGCTTCTTCAACGCGGTGCCGCTGAACCGGAAGACGCGCCTGCACTTCCACGAGTTCATGCGCGAGGTGCACCGCGAGCTGGCCGAGCTGCAGGGCATCCAGAACCCGCTGGACGAACTCGGCAAGCGCATCGCCAGGCGCTTCAAGCTGATCTGCTTCGACGAGTTCCACGTCGCGGACATCACCGACGCGATGATCCTGCACCGGCTGCTGGTGGCCCTGTTCGACAACGGCGTGGGCTTCGTCACCACCTCCAACTTCAAGCCCGACGACCTGTATCCCGGCGGGCTGCACCGCGACCGCATCCTGCCGGCCATCGAGCTGCTGAACCGCAAGCTGGAAGTCATCAACGTCGACAACGGCACCGACTACCGGCGGCGCACGCTGGAGCAGGTGCGTCTGTACCTCACGCCCAACGATGCCGCGGCCGAGAAGGAGATGCGCAAGACCTTCGAGAAGCTGGCGGAGAAGGGCGACGACAACCCGGTGCTGCACATCGAGCAGCGCGAGATCCGCGCGCGGCGGCGCGCCGGCGGCGTGGTGTGGTTCGACTTCAAGACGCTGTGCGGCGGCCCGCGCTCCATGAACGACTACCTGGAGATCGCGAGCCAGTTCCACACGGTGCTGCTCTCGGACGTGCCCTACATGCCGGTGCGCATGGCCTCGGAAGCACGCCGTTTCACCTGGCTGGTGGATGTGTTCTACGATCGGCGCGTCAAGCTGATCCTGTCTGCCGAGGTGCCGCCCGAGGCGTTGTACACCGAGGGGCCGCTGGCGCACGAATTCCCGCGCACCGTCTCGCGGCTGACCGAAATGCAATCCAAGGAGTTCCTCTCGCAGGAACGCCGAGTCGTCGATACCCGCCTCACATGAGCCTTCTGCGCGCTGTTCTCCTCCTGCCGGCCCTCCTGGGCGCGGCCTTCGCGAGCGCGCAGGCGCCCGGCGCGGCGGCTGCCGCCCCGGACTTCCAGGGCGACCGCGAACGCATCGCCGCGCAGCGGCGCGTGATCGAGGAGCGCTTCCAGCAGCAGGAAAGCGCGTGCTACCAGCGCTTCGCCGTCAACGACTGCCTGCGCGAGGCGCGCCGGACGCGCCGCACGTCGGAGGACGAACTCAAGCGGCAGGAGGCGGCCATCAACGACATCGAGCGCAAGCGGCGCGGCGCCGACCAGTTGCGGCGGATCGACGAGCGGCAGGCCACCCCGCGCCCGCAGGACCGCCCGGAAGAGCAGGACAAGGCGCGCCAGAGCCAGCAGACGCGCGAGCAGCGCGCCGCCGACCACGCGGCCAGCCGCGCCTCCATGGCCGCGCAGGAGCAGAAGAACCAGCAGGACCTCGCGGACAAGCAGCGCAAGTTCGCCGAGGACCAGGCCCGTGCGGCGCGCCGGCGCGCCGAGGCGCCGACGGAGCGCGAGCGCTTCGAATCCAAGCAGCGCAGTGCAGAGCATCGCCGCGCGGAGCGCGAGCGCAAGAACACGGAGCGCACCAAGCCACCGTCGCCGCCGCTGCCGGCACCGGCGCGCTGAGCAGCCGTCGCCGGGCCTTCGCGCCGGCTCAGCCCGGCTCGCGCGGCAGCGGCTCCAGCCGGACGATCACCGCCGACAGGTTGTCGCCCGTGCCCTGCGCGCGCCGGCGCGCCTCGCTCACCAGCAGCTCCACCGCCTCGCGCGGGGATTGCTCGGCCACCACCGCGCCGAGTTCCTCGGGCGTGAAGTAGTGCCACAGGCCGTCGCTGCAGGCGAGCAGCGCATCGCCCGGCCCGAGGTCTTCCAGCGGATGCAGGTCGACCGGGGGCGGCGTGCTGCGCATGCCCAGGCAGCCGACCAGGATGTTCGCCTGCGGGTGCCGCATCGCGTCCTCCTCGGCCAGTTCGCCGCGCTCGATGAGCACCTCGACGTAGGAGTGGTCGCGCGTGCGGCGGACCAGCCGGCCCTTGCGGAACTGGTAGATGCGGGAATCGCCCGCATGCACCGACGCGCCGCGCCCGTCGGGGTGCAGCAGGAAGGCGGCGATCGTGCTGTGCGGCTCCTGCTCGCTGGCCACGGCGGTGAGCTTGATGACGGTGTGGGCGTCCTCGACCAGGCGGCGCAGCAGTTCGTCGGGCGAGTCGCTGTCCGGCGCGTAGCGCGCGAACAGCTGCTGCGCCGTCATCAGCACCTGGTCGGAGGCCTTGCGGCCGCCGCTGCGCCCGCCCATGCCGTCGGCCACCACCGCCAGCACGCAGCCCGGCACGCGTGGGTGGCTCAGCAGCGCGACCTGGTCTTGCTGGTAGGGGCGGTCGCCCTGGTGCAGGCCGGTGGCGGCGGTGAGTCGGAAGCCTCGGGGCATGGGCGCGGCGGCCGCGGCCGCGGAGGCCTGCGGGTGCGTGGATGAAGCGCTTATTATCAGTCGATCGTTCCTCCCGGCCCGAGCCTGCCGTCCCGCGCATTGGACTCCAACCTTCATTCCGTCACGCGCCGACTCATCGAGTTGCGCATGGAGCATGCCGATCTGGACGCCAGCATCGACCGGCTGGCCGAGGCCACGCCGGCGGACGAGCTCCTGCTGCGCCGGCTGAAGAAGCGCCGGCTCGCCCTGCGCGACGAGATCGCCCGGCTGGAACTGCTGGCCGACCCGCGGGAACCCGCCTGATGCCCCTGCGCGACGAGGTCGAAGGCACCTTCGCCGAGCAGGGCGCGCTCGCCCGCGCGGCGGACGCGTTCCGCGTGCGTCCCGGCCAGACGCAGATGGCGCTGGCGGTGGCCGACACCATCGAGCGCGGCGGCGTGCTGGTGGCCGAGGCCGGCACCGGCGTCGGCAAGACCTTTTCCTACCTCGTGCCGGCGCTGCTCAGCGGAGAACGCGTGCTGCTGTCCACCGCCACCAAGGCGCTGCAGGACCAGCTCTTCGGCCGCGATCTGCCGCGCCTGCTCGACGCCCTGGGGCTGCCGCTGCGCAGCGCGCTGCTCAAGGGGCGGGGCAGCTACCTGTGCCTGCACCGGCTGGAGCAGGCGCGCCAGGACGGCTCGGTGGAGCGCGGCGCCATGCGCACGCTGGCCAAGATCGAGCAGTGGGCGCAGGCCACGCGCAGCGGCGACCTGGCCGAGCTGCCCGGGCTCGACGAGCGCTCGCCCGTCATTCCGCTCGTGACCTCCTCGCGCGACAACTGCCTGGGCGCGCAGTGCCCCAAGTTCAAGGGCTGCCACGTCAACCTCGCGCGGCGCGAGGCGATGGCGGCGGACGTGGTGGTCATCAACCACCATCTCTTCTTCGCCGACCTGGCGGTGCGCGAGTCCGGCATGGCGGAACTGCTGCCGAGCGTGCGCGTGGTGGTGTTCGACGAGGCGCACCAGCTCAACGAGACCGGCGTGCAGTTCCTCGGCCTGCAGCTGGGCACCGGGCAGGTGCTGGACTTCGCGCGCGACGTGCTGGCGGCCGGGTTGCAGCAGGCGCGCGGCCTGGCCGACTGGATGCAATTGGCGGGCGCGGTGGAGCGCGCCGCGCGGGAGCTGCGCATGGCGGGCGGCAAGCCGTGGCAGGGTGCGCGGCTGCGCTGGTCGGCGGCGGCGCCGGAGGGCGTGGCCGAAGCCCCCTGGCTCGAAGCGCTGGAGGCGGTGCGGCAGGCGGCCGACGCGGTGGCCGGCGCGCTGGACACTGTCAGCGAGATCGCGCCCGACTTCGTGCGATTGCACGAGCGCGCCGCGCAACTGGCCGTGCGCGCGGCGCATTTCGCGCAGGCCTGCGAGGCGGAGTCCGTGCGCTGGCTGGACGTGGGCACGCAACTGCGGCTGGTCGAATCGCCGCTGGACATCGCCGAGACCGTGCGCAAGCGCCTGCTGAAGGCCGACGCATCGGCCGAGCCGGCGGCCGGCCGGCCCCGCGCGTGGATCTTCACCTCCGCGACGCTGGGCGACGACCCGGCGCTGCGCTGGTTCACCGAACCCTGCGGCCTCGAGGACGCGCAGGTCCTGCGCGTCACCAGCCCCTTCGCGTACGAGCAGCAGGCGGCCGTGTTCGTGCCGCGCGGCTTCCCGAAGCCGAACGAGCCGGGGCATCCGCTTGCGGTGGCGCGGCTCGCGGCCCGCGGCGCCGGGCGGCTGGGCGGCCGCACGCTGGTCCTCACCACCACGCTGCGGGCGCTGCGCGCCATCGGCGAGCAGATGCGCCGCGACGCGGAGGCGGCGGGCGCGTCCTACGAGGTCATGGTCCAGGGCGAGCTGCCCAAGCGCGTGCTGATGGAACGCTTCCGCGAAGGCGGCCAGGGCGGGCGGGCCGGCTGCGTGCTGGTGGCGTCGGCGTCGTTCTGGGAAGGCTTCGACGCCCCGGGGGACGCGCTGCAGCTGGTGGTCATCGACAAGCTGCCCTTTCCGCCGCCCGGCGACCCCCTGGTCGAGGCCCGTGCGCGCCGGCTGGAGCAGCAGGGCCGCAGCGGCTTCAACGACTACTTCGTGCCCGAGGCGGCCGTGGCCCTCAAGCAGGGCGCGGGCCGGCTGATCCGCCGCGAGAGCGACCGCGGGCTGCTGGCGGTGTGCGACACGCGGCTGCTGAGCATGGGCTATGGACGCCGCCTGCTCGCCGCACTGCCGCCGATGCGCCGCCTGGACGACGTCGCGCAGTTCGACGCCGAACTGGACGCGCTGGCCGAGGCAGCGGCCTAGCCGGAAACCCGGCCCAGACGCGACAACGGCCGCGCGAGGCGGCCGTTGGATGGGGCGGTCAGTGCGCCGGTGCCCTTACCAGAGCTTCCACCACGGGTCGTCCTTGGCGCGGAAGCCCTGCGTGAGGTAGGTGCTGTTCGGGTAGTTGGTGGTCAGCACCCGCTTGGCGTCGTCGCGCAGGTCCGTCATGCCCAGCGCGTCGTACGACTGGACGATGATGTAAAGCGCCTCTTCCAGCGCCGGCACCTCGCGGTAGTCGGCCAGCGCGACCTGCGCGCGGTTGATCGCCGCCAGGTAGGCGCCGCGCGTGTAGTAGTAGCGGGCGACGTGCACCTCGTACTGCGCCAGCGAGTTGACGATGTAGTTCATGCGCTGCCGCGCATCCTGCGCGTAGCGCGACTCGGGGAAGCGGCTCACCAGCTCGCGGAAGGCCTGGAAGGATTCCTTGGCTGCCTTCTGGTCGCGCTCCGACAGGTCCTGGCGCGTGAGCCACGCGAACATGCCCAGGTCGTCGTTGAAGTTGATCACGCCCTTGAGGTACAGCGCATAGTCGAGCGCCGGGCTGGCCGGGTGCAGCTTCATGAAGCGGTCCACCGTCGCGATGGCCTGGGCCCGGTCGCCGCTGCGGTACTGCGCGTAGGCCTTGTCCAGCTGCGCCTGCTGCGCCAGGGGCGTGCCGGCCGCGCGGCCCTCGAGCTTCTCGAACAGCGGGATCGCCTTGTCGTAGGAGCCGCCGTCGGCTTCTTCCTTGGCTTCCTGGTAGATGCGGTTGGGGCTCCAGTTCGCGGTGCGGTCCTCCTTCGTCGAGGAGCATCCGGCGATCAGGACAGCCGCGCCGCACAGGGCCAGCAGGGTGGGGGCAGCCGATAATTTGGCGCGCAACGTCACAGGGCAGCTTTCGTGAAACAGACCTCTTCGATTATATCGGCCGCCCCCCTTGCCGAAGACCCTGCGGCGGCCGGGGAGGAAGAGGGCGCCGAGGGCCCCGAATCGGCCGAGGTGCGCCCCTTCGCCATCGATGCGGCGCTGCACGGCCAGCGGCTGGACCGCGCCCTCGCGGTGCTGGCGCCCGAGTTCTCGCGCAGCTACCTGCAGCAGCTGGTCGAGGCCGGCGCGGTGCAGGTGCAGGGGCGGGTGGTGCGCAAGCCCTCCACCGCCGTGCGCGCCGGCGAGCGCGGCAGCGTCGAGTTGCGGCCGACGCCGCAGAGCCAGGCCTTCCGGCCCGAGCCGATGGCGCTGGACGTGGTGTACGAGGACGCGCACCTGCGCGTGATCGACAAGCCCGCCGGCCTGGTGGTGCACCCGGCGCCGGGGCACTGGAGCGGCACCCTGCTCAATGGCCTGCTGGCGCGCGATGCCGACGCGGCGCGGCTGCCGCGCGCCGGCATCGTGCACCGGCTGGACCGCGACACCAGCGGCCTGATGGTGGTGGCGCGCACGCGCGAGGCGATGGAGGCGCTGGTGCGCATGATCGCCGCGCGCGAGGTGACGCGGCAGTACATCGCCGTCGGCCATGGGCGCTGGAGCGGCCCGGCGCAGAGGCACGTCGACGCGCCGATCGGCCGCGATCCGCGCAACCGCCTGCGCATGGCGGTGGTGGACCTGGGGCAGCATGCCGGCAAGCCCGCCCGCACGCTGGTCGAAGTCCTGGCGGAGGCCGACGGGCTCTGCCTCGTGCGCTGCACGCTGGAAACCGGCCGCACCCACCAGATCCGCGTGCACATGGCGTCCATCGGCCACCCCCTGGTGGGCGACGAGGTCTATGGCGGGGCGCCCGTGGACGGCATGGCGCGGCAGGCGCTGCATGCCTGGCAGCTGGCTTTCGTGCATCCCGTCACGGGCGAGGCGATGCGGTGGCGCCGTCCGCCGCCGGCCGACCTGGCGGCGCTGCTGCATGGCCGGGGGCTGAACTACAATCCCGCCTGACGGCTTCCCCCTGCCGCCGGTGACTGCCACCGGCCCGTGCCGCATCCGCCGCGCCAGACGCAGCGCCGCCGCCCCACCGCTCCACTTTCTGTGTTCTGAACGCGCGCCTTCGCGGGCGCCTTTTCTCCCGGACGACGCGAACCATGAATACGGCGGATGCCAAGCGCATTCTCGAAACCGCCTTGCTCTGTTCGGCGCAACCGCTGCCGCTGCGGGACCTGCGTGCGCTGTTCAACGACGAGCTGGGCGCCGACACCCTCAAGACGCTGCTGGCCGAGATGCAGGACGACTGGACCCAGCGCGGGCTGGAACTGGTGAGCGTGGCCTCGGGCTGGCGCTTCCAGAGCCGCCCCGAGATGCGCGACCACCTGGACCGCCTGCACCCCGAGAAGCCGCCGCGCTACACCCGCGCGGCGCTGGAGACGCTGGCCATCATCGCCTACCGCCAGCCCGTCACGCGCGGCGACATGGAAGACATCCGCGGCGTGACCATCAATTCGCTGATCCTCAAGCAGCTGGAGGACCGCAACTGGATCGAGGTCATCGGCCACCGCGAGACGGTCGGCCGGCCGGCGCTGTACGCCACCACCCGCCAGTTCCTCGACGACCTGGGCCTGGCCTCGCTCGACCAGTTGCCGATGATCGAAGCGCCCAGTCCGGTGGACCCGCGCGGCGGCGACCAGTCCGCGCTGCCGATCGACGAGCCCCTGCCGCCGCCTGCCGTCGAGGCGATGGTGGCGGCCCTCGACGAGGCCGCGCCGGCCCTCGCCGAAGCCGGCCCCGCCGCTGCGCAGGACGATCCCCAGGCGCCGCAGCCGCCCTTTCCTTCCCCCGAATCCTCGCCAGAGAACCAGCCATGAGTGCTTCCGCCCCCGACGTCGACAGCCTGCCCGACGAACCGCTGGACTCCGAAGAGAAACCGGGTGCGTCGCCTGTCGTGACGGCGGATGCGGCGACCGAGCCGGACGCCGCCGGCGCGCCCGAGGCGCCGCGCCGCCGCAGCCGGCGCGCGCCGGCCAAGGCCAAGGTGCAGGAGGCGGCGCCTGCGGCCGAGGCCCCCGTGGCCGAGCCCGGCCCGGCACCGGAGGAGCCGCCCGCGCCGGAAGCGAGTGCTGCCGTGCCCGCTCCGGCGGCCCCCTCGTCGCCGCCGAACTCCAGCGAGGACGACGAAGAGGAGGAGGGCGACGAGGACGAGGATGAGGACGACGACGAATTCGACCGCGCCCGCCGCGCCGCCGAGCGCGAGCAGCGCAACGCCCCGCCGCCGGAGCCGATCGCCTTCGCCGACGTCGTCTCGGGCCGCTTCGACGATGACGAGGAGCGGGCCGAGGTCGCCCTGCCCAAGCGCGTGCTGCTGCCCCAGGCCGACGCGCCCAAGCTGCACAAGGTGCTGGCGCAGGCCGGGCTGGGCTCGCGCCTGGAGATGGAGCGCCTGATCCTCGAGGGCCGCATCTCGGTCAACAACGAACCGGCGCACATCGGTCAGCGCATCCAGTACGGCGACCAGGTCAAGTTCAACGGCAAGCCGATCCGCTTCCGCATCGCGCCGCCGCCGCCGCGCGTGATCGCCTACCACAAGCCGGTGGGCGAGGTCGTCACGCACGACGATCCGCAGAACCGACCCACCGTGTTCCGCAAGCTGCCGCGCCTGCAGCAGGGCAAGTGGCAGTCGGTCGGCCGGCTCGACCTGAACACCGAGGGCCTGCTGCTGTTCACCAACTCGGGCGAGCTGGCCAACCGGCTGATGCACCCGCGCTTCGGCCTGGAGCGCGAGTACGCTGTGCGCGTGCTGGGCGCGCTGTCGAACGAGGAGAAGCAGCGCCTGCTCGACGGCGTGCAGCTCGACGACGGCCGGGCCCAGTTCGGCGCCATCGAGGACGGCGGCGGCGAGGGCTCCAACTGCTGGTACCGCGTCACCATCTCCGAGGGCCGCCACCGCGAGGTGCGGCGCCTGTTCGAGGCGGTGGGCCACGCCGTCAGCCGGCTCATCCGCATCCGCTACGGCGCGATGCTGCTGCCGCGCGGGCTCAAGCGCGGCGCCTGGCTGGAACTGGACGAGCGCGATATCCGCGCCCTGACGCAGGCGGCCGGCGCCGAGGGCCTGTTCCGGTCCGGCGAGGGCGGCGGGCGGCAGGACGGCAATCGCAACAACAACAACAAGCGGCGGCGCAATGGCGGCGGCAAGTCGGGCAACGGCCCGCGGCCGGCCACGCCGGGCGGCTCGCGCAATTTCGGCGGCAACGCCGGCGGTCCCCCCAAGGCGGGCCGCAAGAACCGCGGCGGCGACCGGGGCCCCAAGGGTGGCGGTGGCGGCGGCGGCGGTGCCCAGCCCGATCCCATGAAGACCTCCTTCGGCTACATCGGCAGCGACAGCTTCTCGCGTCAGCGCGGGCCCGGCGGCGGGCGCAGCGGCGGCGGCATGCCGCCCCAGGGCGGCCGGCGCGGCGGCGGCAAGCGGTCGCGCTGAGCGCGCGGCGTCCGCACATTCACTGGCGAGGCCAAGTCACGGATTTGGCTGCGGTTTTTGTCCGCGGCCGGAGGCTGCCGCTCATTCGTCCGGGCTAAAATGAAGGGCTTTGTCGAGGCTGACGGCGGCGCCGTGCCCGGCTCCGGCTGCCTGCCTCCATTCGCGCATTTCCGATTCACAGAAAGCTATCCATGGCCACCGAACGTACCCTGTCCATCATCAAGCCCGACGCCGTCGCCAAGAACGTCATCGGCAAGATCGTCTCCCGCTTCGAGGCCGCCGGCCTGAAGATCGTGGCCGCCCGCCTGGTGCACCTGTCGCGCGCCCAGGCCGAGGAGTTCTACGCCGTCCACAAGGAGCGTCCCTTCTTCAAGGACCTGGTCGACTTCATGATCTCCGGTCCCGTGTTCGTGCAGGCGCTCGAGGGCGACAACGCGATCGCCAAGAACCGCGACCTGATGGGCGCCACCGACCCCAAGAAGGCCGCGCCGGGCACCATCCGCGCCGACTTCGCCGACAGCATCGACGCCAACGCGGTGCACGGCTCCGACGCGCCCGAGACCGCCAAGGTCGAGATCGCCTTCTTCTTCCCCGAGCTGAAGTAAAGCCCGTCCACGGACGCGCCCGCGCACCATGAACGCCCCGGTCAACCTGCTCGACTTTGATCTCGAGGGGCTGGCTGCGTTCTGCGAGCGCCTGGGCGAGAAGCGCTTCCGCGCCACCCAGCTGTTCCGCTGGATCCACCAGCGCGGCGCCAGCGACTTCGGCCAGATGTCCGACCTGGCCAAGTCCCTGCGCGCCAAGCTGGCCGATGCGGCGCGGGTGCAGGGGCTGCCCGTCATCTCGCAGCAGATGTCGGCCGACGGCACCATCAAGTGGCTGTTCGACGTGGGCGACGGCAACGCGGTGGAGGCGGTGTTCATCCCCGAGGACGACCGCGGCACGCTGTGCGTTTCCTCGCAGGCGGGCTGCGCGGTCGGCTGCCGCTTCTGCTCGACGGGGCACCAGGGCTTCAGCCGCAACCTGAGCACCGGCGAGATCGTGGCCCAGCTGTGGTTCGCCGAGCACTTCCTGCGCGGGCACCTGCAGCGCGACGACCGCGTCATCACCAACGTGGTGATGATGGGCATGGGCGAGCCGCTGCAGAACTACGCGGCGCTGGTGCCGGCGCTGCGCACCATGCTGGACGACAACGCCTACGGGCTTTCGCGCCGCCGGCTCACCGTGTCGACCTCGGGCGTGGTGCCCATGATGGACCGTCTCGGGGCCGACTGCCCCGTGGCCCTGGCCGTGTCGCTGCACGCGCCGAACGACGCGCTGCGCGACGACCTGGTGCCGCTCAACCGCAAGTACCCGCTGGCCGAGCTGCTGGCCGCCTGCAAGCGCTACCTGGCGCATGCGCCGCGGGACTTCATCACCTTCGAATACTGCATGCTCGACGGCGTGAACGACCAGCCCGAGCATGCCCGCGAACTGGCGGCCCTGGTGCGTGCGCACGGCGTGTCGTGCAAGTTCAACCTGATTCCGTTCAACCCCTTCCCGGCGTCCGGCCTGCTGCGTTCGCCGGCGGCGCGCGTGCAGGCCTTCGCGCGCCAGCTGGTCGAGGCCGGCATCGTCACCACCGTGCGCAAGACCCGCGGCGACGACATCGACGCCGCCTGCGGCCAGCTCGCCGGCGACGTGAAGGACCGCACCCGGGCGGCCGAGCGCATGGCGCAGCGCCGCACCGTGGTCCTGCACCGGCCCCGCGCCGGCGCACCTGCCGCCCAGACGGCCCATGCAAGCGAGGAGCATTGATCCGATGACATCGTCCTTCCCGCCCGCCGCCGTGCCCGGGGCACGCAGCCTGTGGTGCGCCGTGGTCCTGCTCGGGCTGGCGGTCGGTTGCACGACGACGACGACGACCACGACCTCGCTGCCCGACATGCGGCACGCCGGGCCGCCGGTGGCGGAGACGCCCGACGCGGCCAACACGCAGCGCCGGGCCGAACTGCGGCTGCAGCTGGCGGTGGGCTACTTCCAGCAGGGCCAGCCGGAAGTGGCGCTGGGCGAGGTGAACCAGGCGTTGGCGGCCGACCCGAACCATGCCCAGGCCTACAACCTGCGCGGCCTGATCTACATGCGCATGGACGAGCCCGAGAAGGCCGAGGACAGCTTCCGCCGGGCCATCGCGCTCAAGCCGCGCGACGCCGACGCGCGCCACAACTACGGCTGGCTGCTGTGCCAGCAGAAGCGCTATGCCGACGCCACGCAGCAGTTCGAGGCCGCGCTGGCGATCCCGACCTACCAGGAGGCGTCCAAGACCCTGATGACGCAGGGCGTGTGCCAGATGCAGGCGGGCGACCGCGCGGGCGCCGAGAAGACGCTGACGCAGGCCTACGAGATGGATGCCGGCAACCCGGTCATCGGCTACAACCTGGCGCTGCTGCTGTACCAGCGCGGCGATTTCGCTCGCGCGCAGTTCTACGTGCGCCGGGTCAACAACGGCCCGGCGGCCAATGCGGAGTCGCTGTGGCTGGGCATCCGCACCGAGAACCGGCTGGGCAACCGGGAGGCGATGGCGCAGCTCGGCACCCAGCTGCAGCGGCGCTTCCCGCAGTCGCGCGAAGCGCTCGCCTTCGAACGTGGCAGCTTCAATGATTGAGCGCGCCAGCGAGTTCGGCGCGTCCCTCTCGCAGCCGCTGAGTCCCGGCGACACCACGCACCTGAGCGCCGGCGACATGCTGCGCCAGGCGCGCGAGGCGCACGGCCTGCACGTCGAGGTGGTGGCCGCGGCGCTCAAGGTGCCGCCGCAGCGCATCGAGGCGCTGGAGAACGACGACATCGAGGCGCTGCCCGATCCGGTGTTCGCACGCGCCCTGGCCGCCAGCGTGGCCCGTGCCTTGCGCATCGACCCGGTGCCGGTGCTGGCCAAGCTGCCCGGTGCGCAGAAGGCGGTGCTGGCAGAGGCGGACCGCAGCCTGAGCGGCAGCATCCGCAGCCATGGGCCGGGCCGCGGCAGCGGCATGGCCGGGTGGCGGCCGTCGCGGCTTCTGATGGGCGGCGTGGCCGTGCTGCTGCTGGCGGCGGCGGCCGTGTTCTGGCTGCCCCAGTCGGCGTTCGACACGCTGGGCAGCTGGGCGGCCGGCCTCACGGGCCAGCCGGCCGGCGGATCCGCGGTCACCGGCGAGCCGGCCGCGCCGGCGGCGTCCTCCGGCACGCCCGGCACCGTGGTCGAGCCGGTGTCGCCGGCGGCGGCCGCATCGTCCCCGCCGGCCGCGGCGCCGGTGCCGGCGGCGCAGCCGGACGCCCCGCAGGAGACCCCTGCCGCCGCCGCGGCCGATCCGCTGGTCCTCACGGCGGCGCGCGGCGAATCCTGGGTCACGGTGACGGAGGCTGGCGGCAAGGTGCTGCTGCGCCGCACCCTGGCGGCAGGCGAGACGGTCAACCTGTCGGGCGCCCTGCCGCTGACCGTGGTGCTCGGGCGCGCGGCCAGCGTCGATGCGCGCGTCCATGGCAAGGCCTTCGACCTGGCGCCGATCACCAAGTCCGGCGGCGTGGCACGCTTCGAGGTCAAGCCGTCCTGAGCGGCCGCCCCGCATCCAGAGAGCCGACGTGAACCCATCCATGGACCCGCAACAACCCATCGCTCCGGCGTCGCCGCAGCCCCGCCGTTCGCGGCAGGCCCGGGTGGCCTGGGGGCCGCGCGTGGTCACCGTCGGCGGCGACGCGCCGGTGCGCGTGCAGTCGATGACCAACACCGACACGGTGGACGCCATTGGCACCGCGATCCAGGTCAAGGAGCTGGCGCAGGCGGGCTCGGAGATGGTGCGCATCACCGTCAACACACCCGAGGCCGCGGAGCAGGTGCCCTACATCCGCGAACAGCTCGACCGCATGGGCGTGGACGTGCCGCTGATCGGCGACTTCCACTACAACGGCCACCGCCTGCTCACCGAGTACCCGGCCTGCGCCGAGGCGCTGTCCAAGTACCGCATCAACCCCGGCAACGTGGGCAAGGGCGACAAGAAGGACAAGCAGTTCGGCCAGATGATCGAGGCCGCGATGCGCTGGAACAAGCCGGTGCGCATCGGCGTCAACTGGGGCAGCCTGGACCAGGAGCTGCTGGCCAGCCTGATGGACGAGAACAGCCGCCGCGTGCCGCCCTGGGACGCCAAGAGCGTGATGTACGAGGCGCTGGTCACCTCCGCCATCGACTCGGCGAAGCTGGCCGAGTCGATGGGCATGGACGGCAGCCAGATCATCCTGAGCTGCAAGGTCAGCGGCGTGCAGGACCTGATCTCCGTCTACCGCGAGCTGGCGCGCCGCTGCGACTACGCCCTGCACCTGGGCCTGACCGAAGCCGGCATGGGCACCAAGGGCACGGTGGCCTCGGCCACCGCGCTCTCGATCCTTCTGCAGGAAGGCATCGGCGACACCATCCGCGTCAGCCTCACGCCGCAGCCCGGCGAATCGCGCACGCAGGAAGTGGTGATCGCCTCCGAGATCCTGCAGGCGCTGGGGCTGCGCGTGTTCGTGCCCAGCGTCACCGCCTGCCCGGGCTGCGGCCGCACCACCAGCACCACCTTCCAGGAGCTGGCCAAGCAGATCGACGACTACCTGCGCATGCAGATGCCGGTGTGGCGCAACAGGTACCCCGGCGTCGAGGCGATGAAGGTGGCCGTGATGGGCTGCATCGTCAACGGCCCCGGCGAGAGCAAGCACGCCGACATCGGCATCAGCCTGCCCGGCACCGGCGAGGCGCCGGCCGCGCCGGTCTTCATCGACGGGCAGAAGGCCCTGACCCTGCGCGGCGAGAACATCGCCGCCGAATTCCACCAGATCGTCGAAAACTACATCGAGAAGCGCTTCGGCCAGGCCCAGCCTGCCGACGCCTGATTTCCGTACTCCATGGCTGACAAGATCAATGCCGTCAAAGGCATGAACGACATCCTGCCGCCCGAATCGGCGCGCTGGGAATGGCTCGAAGGCATCGTGCGCGAGCAGATGGCGCGCTTTGCCTACCGCAACATCCGCACCCCGATCCTGGAGCACACGCAGCTGTTCGTGCGCGGCATCGGCGAGGTGACCGACATCGTCGAGAAGGAGATGTACTCCTTCGAGGACAAGCTCAACGGCGAGCACCTGACGCTGCGCCCGGAGAACACGGCCAGCGTGGTGCGCGCCGTCACCGAGCACTCGTACCTCTACGACGGCCCGAAGCGCCTGTGGTACATCGGCCCGATGTTCCGCCACGAGCGCCCGCAGCGCGGCCGCTACCGGCAGTTCCACCAGATCGGCGCCGAGGCGCTGGGCTTTGCCGGGCCGGACGTCGATGCCGAGCTGATCCTGCTCGCCGCCTCGCTGTGGAAGGCCGTCGGCCTGGCGGACGTGCGGCTGGAACTCAACAGCCTGGGCCAGCCGGCCGAGCGCGCCGCGCACCGCGCCCAGCTCGTCGCACACTTCGAAAAGCATGCCGACGCGCTCGATGAAGATGGCCGGCGCCGCCTGCACAGCAACCCGCTGCGCATCCTCGACACCAAGAACCCCGCCATGAAGGCGGTGGTCGAGTCCGCCCCGCGGCTGCTGGACTTCCTGGGCGAGGCGTCGCTGGCCCACTTCGAGGGGCTGAAGGCCATCCTCGATGCCAATGGCGTGGCCTACGCGATCAACCCGCGCCTGGTGCGCGGCCTGGACTACTACAACCTCAGCGTCTTCGAGTTCGTGACCGACCGGCTCGGGGCGCAGGGCACCGTGTGCGCCGGCGGCCGCTACGACGACCTGATCGTGCAGATCGGCGGCAAGCCGGCGCCGGCCGTGGGCTGGGCGATGGGCATGGAGCGCGTGCTGGCGCTGCTGGAAGAGCAGGGCGCCCAGCCGCCCGCCCCGGCGCCCGACGCCTACGCCGTGGTGCCCGACGCGGCCGCCATGCCGGCCGTCCTGCGCACCCTGGGCACGCTGCGCGAGGCCGGCGTGCGGGTGCAGATGCACGCGGCCGGGGCCGAGGGCCTGGGCAGCTTCAAGTCCCAGTTCAAGAAGGCCGATGCCAGCGGCGCGACCTACGCGCTGGTCTTCGGCGCCGACGAGCTCGCCCGCGGCGAAGTCCAGGTCAAGGCGCTGCGCGACGGCAGCGGCGCCCAGGTGGCCCGGCCGCTGGCCGAGGTGGCCGCCTGGGCCGCCACCCTACAATCGCCGGCTCTCCAAAACTGACAGCGCATGGCGACCCATCTCGACCTCGAAGAACAGGAACAGCTCGACCAGCTCAAGGCCTTCTGGAACACCTACGGCACGCTGATCACCTGGGTGGTTCTGATTGCCGCGGCAGCCGTGCTGTCGTGGAACGGCTGGCAGTACTACCAGCGCCGCCAGGCCGCGCAGGCCGCAGCCCTCTACGACGAACTGGACCGCGCCGTGCAGTCCGGCGAGGCCGACCGCGTGCAGCGCGCCTTCGACGACATGAAGACGCGCTTCCCGCGCACCGCCTACGCGCAGCAGGGCGGCCTGCTCGCGGCCAGGAGCCTGAACGACAAGGGCCGCACCGAGCCCTCGCGCGCCGCGCTGGCCTGGGTGGCGGAGCACGGCTCGGACGCGGGCTACCAGGCCGTCGCGCGCCTGCGCCTGGCCTCCGAGCTGATGGACGCCAAGTCCTGGGACGAGGCGCTCAAGCAGCTCGCCGCGCCCGTGCCGAAGGAATTCGAGGCCCTGGTGGCCGACCGGCAGGGCGACATCTATACCGCCCAGGGCAAGCGCGACGAGGCGGCTGCCGCCTACCGCAAGGCCTGGAGCGCCTTCGGGCCCGACAACGAATACCGCCGCCTGGTCGAGATCAAGCTCAATGCCGTGGGCGTCGATCCCCAGACGCTCGGCGCGCCGGCCGCCGGCACGGCCAAGAACACCCCCTGAAGCGAATCGTCGAACGCACCATGAATCTCAAGCGTCTCCTGCCCGCCGCACCCGTCCTCCGTGCGGGCGCCGCCATGGTCCTGATCGCAGCGCTGGCTGCCTGTTCGGGCACGCCCAAGCCCAAGCCGGCGGAACTGCCGCCGAACCCTTCGACGCTGGCCGTGCGCCAGGCCTGGAGCGCCAAGCTGCCGGCCGTGGACATGCCGCTGCAGGTCGCCGTCAGCGGCGACGTGGTCACGGTGGCCGCGGCCGACGGCACGGTCGCCGCCATCGATGCCCGCTCGGGCGCGCAGCTGTGGCGCGCGAGCGCCGGCGCCGAGCTGAGCGCCGGCGTGGGCAGCGATGGCCAGACGGCCGCTGTCGTCACCCGCAACAACGAGGTGGTGGCGCTGGCCGGCGGCAAGGTGCTCTGGAAGGAGCGCGTGCCGGCCGAGACCTTCACCGCGCCCCTGGTGGCCGGCCGCCGCGTCTTCGTGCAGGCGGCGGACCGCAGCACCAGCGCCTACGACGGCGCCAGCGGCCGCCGCCTCTGGACGCAGCAGCGCTCGGTGAACGATTCGCTGGTGCTGCGCAAGCCGGGCGTGCTGTTCCCGCTGGGCGACACACTGGTGGCCGGCGTCGGCGCCCGCCTGGTCGGCATGAACCCGGCCAACGGCGTCTCGCGCTGGGAAGCCCCCATCGCCGCGCCGCGCGGCACCAACGACGTGGAGCGCCTGGTGGACCTGACGGGCACGGTGAGCCGCGTCGGCAACACCGTGTGCGCGCGGGCCTACTACGCGGCGGTCGGCTGCGTCGACACGGTGCGCGGCGTGCTGGCATGGACCCGGCCGGCGAACGGCGCCGACGGCGTGGGCGGCGACGACCGCGCCGTCTACGGCACCGAGAACAACGGCACCGTGGTGGCCTGGCGCCGCACCGACGGCGAGCCGATGTGGACCTCCGACCGGCTGCGCCTGCGCACGCTGACGGCGCCGCTGGCGGCCGGCCGCACGCTGGTCATCGGCGAGGACACCGGCACGGTGCACTTCCTGTCGCGCGACGACGGCGCGACGCTGAACCGCGTCACGCCCGACGGCTCGGCCATCGCGGCGGCGCCGGTGCTGGCGGGCAACACGGTGGTGGTCGTCACGCGCAATGGCGGCGTGTTCGGCTACAGACCAGAGTAGGCACCTCCCGTCTTCGCGGACTTCGTCCGCTCCGCCAGCCCCCTCAAGGGGCACATCCTGCGGTCCGGCAAAGCCGGTCCCGCGGATGTTCCCGCATGGCCTGCTCCGCGGCCTCTTGATCGGAGACGCCGTGCCGCATGAACGCGCGGTGTTTCCACCGCCCACGCCGAATCCGGCGGAGGGATACATTTAGCCCATGAAACCCGTCATCGCCCTCGTCGGCCGCCCGAACGTCGGCAAGTCGACCCTGTTCAACCGGCTCACGCAGACGCGCGACGCGATCGTGGCGGATTTCGCCGGCCTGACGCGCGACCGCCACTACGGCAGCGGGCACGTGGGGCCGCGCGAGTTCATCGTGATCGACACCGGCGGCTTCGAGCCCGACGCGGCGGCCAACGACATCTTCCGCGAGATGGCCAAGCAGACCCGGCAGGCGGTGGCCGAGGCGGACGTGGTGATCTTCGTGCTCGACGCCCGCCACGGCCTGTCGGCGCAGGACCACGACATCGCGGACGAACTGCGCCGCCTCGACAAGCCCTGCCTGCTCGCGGCCAACAAGGCCGAGGGCATGAAGGACAGCGGCCATCTGGCCGAGTTCTACGAGCTGGGCTTCGGCGAGGTGCACGCCATCTCGTCGGCGCACGGGCAGGGCGTGCGCGCGCTGGTGGAGCTGGCCCTGGATTCGCTGCCGCCCTCGATGGAGGACGAGCCGGACGACACGCTCGACGCCGAGGCGCGCCCGATCCGCCTGGCGGTGGCCGGGCGGCCCAACGTCGGCAAGTCGACCCTCATCAACACCTGGCTGGGCGAGGAGCGGCTGGTCGCCTTCGACCTGCCCGGCACCACGCGCGACGCCATCACCGTCTCGCTGGAACGCAACGGCCAGCGCTTCGACCTGATCGACACCGCCGGGCTGCGCCGCAAGGGGCGCGTGTTCGAGGCGGTCGAGAAGTTCTCCGTCGTCAAGACGCTGCAGGCCATCGAGTCGGCCAACGTGGTGCTGCTGCTGCTCGACGCCACGCAGGGCGTGACCGACCAGGACGCCCACATCGCCGGCTTCATCCTGGAGGCCGGCCGCGCCGTGGTCATCGCCGTCAACAAGTGGGACGCGGTGGACGACTACCAGCGCGAGCAGTTGCGCCGCCAGCTGGAGAACCGCCTGCCCTTCATGAAGTTCGCGCCGCTGCACTTCATCTCGGCGAAGAAGCGGCTCGGCGTCGGCCCGGTGTGGCAGTCCATCGTGCAGGCCCACCGCGCCGCCATGCGCAAGATGCCGACGCCGCAGCTCACGCGGCTTCTGCAGGAGTCGGTGCAGTTCCAGGCGCCCAAGAAGAACGGCATGTTCCGCCCCAAGCTGCGCTACGCCCACCAGGGCGGCATGAACCCGCCGGTGATCGTGGTGCACGGCAATTCACTGGAACATGTGAGCGAAAGCTACCGGCGTTTCCTGGAGGCGCGCTTCCGAAAGGAGTTCGATCTCGTGGGAACCCCGCTTCGCATCGAGTTCAAGACCTCGCACAATCCCTATGCCGACAAGGAGGGGGCTTGAAAAGCCCCTGCACGGTGCCAGATGCCCCAGGCAGGTGCCGTGGCCCTGTCGGTCCCGCAGCCGGTATTGGCCTATTTTTCGCAGGCTTTTGACGCGCCTTGCTGCACCGCGGAAACGCTGTGTTAAGGTGCCCGGTCCAACAACTTCCTCCTCTTGAACACGGAGAATATCGTGAGCAACAAAGGGCAACTCCTACAAGACCCCTTCCTGAACACCCTGCGCCGCGAGCACGTGCCGGTTTCGATCTACCTGGTCAACGGCATCAAGCTGCAGGGCCAGATCGAGTCCTTCGACCAGTACGTCGTCCTTCTGCGCAACACGGTGACGCAGATGGTCTACAAACACGCCATTTCCACCATCGTGCCGGGCCGCGCGGTCAACTTCTCGGTTTCCGAGAACGACGACGCCGGCGGCTGAACGGCGCAGGGCAGGGCGGCCGCGGCCGTCCTGCCCTTCTTGATTCGAGCCGTTCCGATTGTCTGAACCCATTACCCGCCGCGAAGGCGCCGCCATCCTGGTGGGCGTCGATTTCGCGCTTCCCCATTTCGACGCCGACCTTGAGGAACTGGGCCTGCTCGCGCAGACCGCGGGCCTCACGCCGGTCCTGCGCATCACCTGCAAGCGCAAGGCGCCCGACGCGGCGCTGTTCGTCGGCAGCGGCAAGGCCGACGAAATCAAGGAGGCCGCCGACCTGCACGGCGCCAGCGAGGTCATCTTCGACCAAGCGCTGTCGCCGGCCCAGCAGCGCAACCTCGAGCGCCACCTCGGCGTGGCCGTCTACGACCGCACCTTCCTCATCCTGGAAATCTTCGCTCAGCGCGCGCGCAGCCACGAGGGCAAGCTCCAGGTCGAACTGGCGCGCCTGCAGTACCTGAGCACGCGCCTGGTGCGCCGCTGGTCCCACCTGGAGCGCCAGCGCGGCGGCATCGGCGCGCGCGGCGGCCCGGGCGAGACGCAGATCGAGCTGGACCGCCGGATGATCGGCGACGCCATCCGCCGCACCCGCGAGCGCCTGGCCAAGGTGCAGAAGCAGCGCGGCACGCAGCGCCGCCAGCGCGAGCGGCGCGACACCTTCAACATCTCGCTGGTCGGCTACACCAACGCCGGCAAGTCCTCGCTGTTCAATGCGCTGGTCAAGGCGCGCGCCTATGCGGCCGACCAGCTCTTCGCCACGCTGGACACCACCACGCGCCACCTCTACCTGGGCGAGGTCGGGCGGCGCGTGTCGATCTCCGACACGGTCGGCTTCATCCGCGACCTGCCGCACGGCCTGGTTGACGCCTTCAAGGCCACGCTGCAGGAGGCGGTGGACGCCGACCTGCTGCTGCACGTGGTGGACGCCTCCAATCCGCACCATCCCGAGCAGATCGAGGAAGTGCAGCGCGTGCTGGCGGAGATCGGCGCCGGGGCGGTGCCCCAACTGCTGGTCTTCAACAAGCTCGATGCCCTCGATGCGGCGCGGCGCCCGGTGCGCCTGCAGGACGAGATGGAAGTGGACGGCCAGCGCGTGCCGCGCCTGTTCCTCAGCGCCCACACCGGCGAGGGCCTGCCGGCGCTGCGCGAGGCGCTGGCGCAGCGGGCCGCCGCCGGCGCGCCGGAGGGTGCGCCCATAGCCCCGACGGAGCAGGCCGAATTGCAGGCCGCGCCGTACTGACGCGGCACAATAGCCGCGCCGTGAAAGAGAAATCCAACGAATGAAGTCAATGCCTGCCATGGCCCCTGGGCATCCCCCGAGGGGAACGAGAAGACTTGGGGCCGCCCTGCGTTTTCTTGGGAGCCGGGTTCAGGGCATGTTCAATCTGAACGACGGCCGCTGGGGGCGGGGCGACGAGCCTGCGTCCGAAGGCGGTGACCGCCCGCCTGCCAGCCGACCCGAGGCCGACCCGCCTTCGTCGCCGCCGCCCAACGGAAACGGGAACCGCCCGCAGGGCCAGGGCCCCCAGGCCGGCCCGCCGGACCTGGACGAGCTGTGGCGCGACTTCAACCGCAAGCTGGGCGGCCTGTTCGGCGGCGGACGCGGCGGCAGCCGCCCGCCTTCGTCCGGGCCGGGCGGCAACGGCCAGGGGCCGGACATGAAGAACGCCGGCTTCGGCCTGGGCCTGGTGGTCGTGGTGGCCCTGCTGATCTGGCTGGGCACGGGCTTCTTTATCGTCAACGAAGGCCAGCAGGCCGTCATCACCCAGTTCGGCCGCTACAAGGAGACGGTGGGTGCCGGCTTCAACTGGCGGCTGCCGTACCCCATCCAGCGCCACGAGCTGGTGGTGGTGACGCAGATCCGCTCCACCGACGTCGGCCGCGACGCGATCGTGCGCTCCACCGGCCTGCGCGAGTCGGCCATGCTGACCGAGGACGAGAACATCGTCGAGATCAAGTTCGCCGTGCAGTACCGCCTGAGCGATGCGCGCGCCTGGCTGTTCGAGAGCAAGAGCCCGGGCGAGACAGTCGTGCAGGTGGCCGAGACGGCCGTGCGCGAAGTGGTCGGCAAGATGAAGATGGACGCCGCCCTGGCCGAGGAGCGCGACCAGATCGCGCCGCGCGTGCGCACCCTGATGCAGCAGATCCTGGACCGCTACAAGGTGGGCGTCGACGTGGTCGCCATCAACCTGCAGCAAGGCGGCGTGCGTCCGCCCGAGCAGGTGCAGGCGGCCTTCGACGACGTGCTCAAGGCCGGCCAGGAGCGCGAGCGCGCCAAGAACGAGGCCCAGGCCTACGCCAACGACGTGGTGCCGCGCGCGGTGGGTACCGCCTCGCGCCTGAAGGAAGAGGCCGAGGCCTACAAGGCCCGCGTGGTGGCGCAGGCGCAGGGCGATGCGCAGCGCTTCAGCCAGGTGCTGGCCGAATACCAGAAGGCGCCGCAGGTCACCCGCGACCGCATGTACACCGACGCGATGCAGCAGATCTACAACAACACCACCAAGGTGCTGGTCGAGAGCAAGCAGGGTTCCAACCTGCTGTACCTGCCGCTGGACAAGCTGATGCAGCTGTCCGGCCAGGGCGGCGGCGCCGCGCCGGCCGACGGCGCGCCGCCGAGCGTGGCGGGCACCGCGCCGCCGCAGGCGTCCTCCATCCCCGTGGCGCCGCTGGAATCGCGGGCGCGCGACAGCGGCCGCTCGCGTGACCGCGAGACGCGCTGAGGAGAGCCGCCATGAACAGAATCGGATTCATCGCCGCCTCGGTCCTCATCCTGCTCTTCCTGGGCAGTTCGATGCTCTTCGTGGTCGACCAGCGCCAGTTCGGCGTGGTCTACCAGCTCGGCCAGATCAAGGACGTGCTCACCGAGCCCGGCCTGAAGTTCAAGCTGCCGCCGCCGTTCCAGAACGTCTCGTACATCGACAAGCGGCTGCTCACGCTGTCCAGCCTCGACACCGAGCCCATGCTCACCGCCGAGAAGCAGCGCGTGGTGATCGACTGGTACGTGCGCTGGCGCATCGTCGACCCCTCGGCCTACATCCGCAACGTGGGCCTGGACGAGAACGCCGGCGCCGTGCAGCTCAACCGCGTGGTGCGCAACGCCTTCCAGGAGAACATCAACAAGCGCACCGTGCGCGAGCTGATCTCCACCCGCCGCGACGACGTGATGAACGACGTCAAGCGCGAGGTCCTGGCGGTCGTCAAGGGCGGCAGCGGCTGGGGCATGGACATCGTCGACGTGCGCGTGACGCGCATCGACTACGTGGAGGCGATCACCGAGTCGGTCTACCGCCGCATGGAGGCCGAGCGCAAGCGCGTCGCCAACGAACTGCGCTCCACTGGCCAGGCCGAGGGCGAGAAGATCCGCGCCGACGCCGACCGCCAGCGCGAGGTGACGGTGGCCAACGCCTACCGCGACGCGCAGAAGATCAAGGGCGAGGGCGACGCGCAGGCCGCCTCCGCCTATGCCGAGGCCTTCGGCAAGGACGCGCAGTTCGCGCAGTTCTACCGCAGCCTGGACGCCTACAAGCAGAGCTTCAACAAGAAGAGCGACGTGATGGTGCTGGACCCGTCCTCGGAGTTCTTCCGCGCGATGCAGGGCTCGGGCAGCGGCACGGCGGCACAGCCGCGCCGCTGACGACGCCCGCGCCGTGAGCTGGGACCTGTTCTGGAGCGCGCTGGCGCTCGTGCTGGTGATCGAGGGCATCCTGCCCTTCGTCTCGCCCGGCGGCTGGCGACGCGGTTTCAGCCAGCTGCTGCAGCTGCGCGACGGGCAGCTGCGCTTCTTCGGCCTGTGCTGCATCGTGGGCGGCCTGCTGCTGCTCTGGATCGCCGCTCCCTAGGCCTTGTCCTTGCGCGCGAGAGCGGCCGCACCGGGCCGCTAGAATCCCTTTTTAACCACGGCCTGTCGCCCCATGTCCGCCTGGGTCCTTCCGGATCACATCGCCGATGTGCTGCCTTCCGAGGCGCGCCACATCGAGGAACTCCGACGCCAACTGCTCGACACCGCCCGCGGCTACGGCTATGAGCTGGTGATGCCGCCGCTGCTGGAGCACCTGGAGTCCCTGCTGTCCGGCACCGGCGAGGCGCTCGACCTCCAGACCTTCAAGCTGGTCGACCAGCTCTCCGGCCGCAGCATGGGCCTGCGCGCCGACACCACGCCGCAGGTCGCCCGCATCGACGCCCACCTGCTCAACCGCCAGGGCGTGGCCCGCCTGTGCTACTGCGGCCCGGTGCTGCACACCCGGCCCGACCGCCCCCATGCCACGCGCGAGCCGCTGCAGTTCGGCGCCGAGATCTACGGCCACGCCGGCCGCGAAGCCGACCTGGAGGCGCTGACGCTGGCCCTGGACTGCCTGCGCGCCGCCGGCATCGAGCGGCCGCTGGTCGACCTGGCCGACGTGCGCATCGTGCGCGCCCTGTTCGGCGGCGTGATGGTGTCGCCCGACGTCATCGAGGACGTGCACGGCGCGCTGGCCGCCAAGGATGCCGCCACGCTGGCCGCGCTGACGCGCGACTTCCCTGCCGCCGCGCGCGAGGGCCTGCTGGCCCTGCTGCACCTGTATGGCGATGCCAGGGTGCTCGACGAGGCGGCGCATGCGCTGCAGGGCACGCCCGGCGTGCAGCCGGCGCTGGACCACCTGCGCTGGCTGGCCGGCCAGCTGGGCGATGCGCGCGTGGGCTTCGACCTGGCCGACCTGCGCGGCTACGCGTACTACAGCGGCGTGCGCTTCGCCATCTACCACGAGGGCGCCTCCGATTCCCTGGCCCGCGGCGGCCGCTACGACGAGGTGGGCGCGGTGTTCGGCCGCAACCGCCCAGCGGTGGGCTTCAGCCTGGACGTGCGCGAGCTGGTGGGCGTGCTGCCGCCGCGGCCGCTGCGTGCCGCGGTGCGCGCGCCCTGGTCCGAGGACGCGGCGCTGCGCGAGGCCATCGCCGCGCTGCGCCGCGAGGGCGAGACGGTGGTGTGCGTGCTGCCCGGCCACGAGAGCGAGATCGACGAGTTCCAGTGCGACCGCGAACTGGTGCAGCGCGGCGGCCAGTGGACCGTCGCCGCCGTCTGACCCCCCGATTCCCGATCCATTTTTCTTTGCGAGCGATACGAGCATGAGCGTGACAACCGGACGCAACGTCGTCGTCGTCGGCACCCAGTGGGGCGACGAGGGCAAGGGCAAGCTGGTGGACTGGCTGACGGAAAGCGCCCAGGGCGTGGTCCGCTTCCAGGGCGGCCACAACGCGGGGCATACCCTGGTCATCAACGGCGTGAAGACGGCACTGCACCTGATCCCCAGCGGCATCATGCGCCCCGGCGTGACCTGCTACATCGGCAACGGCGTGGTGCTGTCGGCCGCCAAGCTCTTCGAGGAGATCGAGGGGCTGGAAAAGGCCGGCGTCGAGGTGCGTTCGCGCCTGCGCGTGTCCGAGGCCTGCCCGCTGATCCTGCCCTTCCACGCCGCGCTCGACGTGGCGCGCGAGGCCTACCGCGAGAAGGGCGGCATCGAGAAGATCGGCACCACCGGCCGCGGCATCGGCCCGGCCTACGAGGACAAGATCGCCCGCCGCGCGCTGCGCGTGCAGGACCTGAAGCACCCGAAGCGCTTCGGCGAGAAGCTCAAGGTGCTGCTGGACCTGCACAACCACGTGCTGACGCAGGTGCTGGGCGCGCCGGCCGTCGACTACGACACCGTCTACGACGAGGCGATGAAGCACGCCGAGCTGCTCAAGCCCATGATCGCCGACGTCTCGCGCGAGCTGAACGAGGCGCACCGCAACGGCGCCAACCTGCTGTTCGAGGGCGCCCAGGGCACGCTGCTGGACGTGGACCACGGCACCTACCCCTACGTCACCTCCAGCAACTGCGTGGCCGGCAACGCCGCCGCGGGCTCGGGCGTGGGGCCGGGGATGCTGCACTACGTGCTGGGCATCACCAAGGCCTACTGCACCCGCGTGGGCGGCGGCCCGTTCCCGACCGAGCTGGACTGGGAGACGCCGGGCACCGTGGGCTACCACCTCTCGACGGTCGGTGCCGAGAAGGGCGTGACCACCGGGCGCAGCCGCCGCTGCGGCTGGTTCGACGCGGCGCTGCTCAAGCGCTCGGCGCAGGTCAACGGGCTGTCGGGCCTGTGCATCACCAAGCTCGACGTGCTGGACGGCCTGGAGGAACTGCAGCTGTGCACCGGCTACGAGCTGGACGGCGAGCATGTCGACATCCTGCCGCTGGGGGCCGACGAGATCGAGCGCTGCAAGCCGATCTACGAGACGCTGGAGGGGTGGAGCGAGAGCACGGTGGGCGTGACCCAGTACGACAGGCTGCCGATCGCGGCGCGGCTGTACCTGCAGCGCATCGAGCAGGTGACAGGCGTGCCGATCGCGATGATCTCCACCAGCCCGGACCGCGATCACACGATCATGATGCGGCATCCGTACCTGGCCGACTGACCGACGCCCCGCCCCACGACACCCCCGGAGAAGACGCATGCTGACCGAAGACGGCAAACACCTGTACGTGAGCTACGACGAGTACCACAACCTGATCGAGAAGCTCGCGATCAAGGTGTACCAGTCGGGCTGGGAGTTCGACACCATCCTGTGCCTGGCGCGCGGCGGCATGCGGCCGGGCGACGTGCTCTCGCGCATCTTCGACAAGCCGCTGGCCATCATGTCCACCAGCTCCTACCGCGCCGAGGCCGGCACGGTGCAGGGCTACCTGGACATCGCCCACTACATCACCACGCCCAAGGGCGAGATCGCCGGCAAGGTGCTGCTGGTCGACGACCTGGCCGATTCCGGCCACACGCTCCATGCGGTGGTGGAACTGCTGCGCACCAAGTACGCGCCCATCACCGAGCTGCGCAGCGCCGTGCTGTGGACCAAGGGCCTGTCGAGCTTCACGCCCGACTACTCGGTGGAGTTCCTGCCGACCAACCCGTGGATCCACCAGCCCTTCGAGGGCTACGACTCGATGCGGCCGGCCCGGCTGCTCGAGAAGTGGAAGATCTAGGCCGCCCCTGGCTCCGCGGCCCTTCGATCGACAAGGATCGCTGTCACCCGGGTTCCGGTGAAGCGCCGAACAGCGCCGTGTAGCGGCGCTGCATCTCCTCGGGCGTGACCGTCTCGATGGCGTGGCCGATCAGCCAGCGGTGGCCGAACGGGTCGCGCACGGTGCCCGAGCGTTCCCCGTAGAAGTGGTCCTCCGGCGCGCGTTCCAGCGTGCCGCCGGCGGCCACGGCCTGGGCCACCAGGGCGTCGGCATCGTCCACGTGCAGGTGCAGCGTCACCGGCGTGGCGCCCAGGCCCTCGGGGCTGCGCACGCCCATCTCCGGGTATTCCTCCGACAGCATCAGCGTGTGGCCGCCCAGGTCCATCTCCGCATGGCCGACGCGGCCGTCGGGCTCGGCGAGGCGGAACAGCTCGCGCGCCCCGAAGGCGCGGGCGTAGTAGTCCATCGCGGCGCGGGCGTCGCGCACGCACAGGTAGGGGTACAGCTCGTGGATGGCCATGGCAGCTCCGGAATCGGCAGAAGGGGCCATTCTGGGTCGCGGCCGGCAGGCCGTCTTGCAGGAATTTGACCCGGACGGCCTTCAGCGCGGCACGTGGCGCGGCGTGGCGGGGTCGGCCGACCGCCGCCAGGCCGCGGGCGTGAGCCCGGCCATCTCGCCGAAGGCATGGACCAGGTGCGACTGGTCGGCGTAGCCCGCCGCGGCGGCGATCTCGGCCCAGCCGCGGGACGGGTCCGTCGCCAGCTCGAGCGCACGGCCGAAGCGCCCCAGGCGCAGCAGAGAGCGCGGCGGCAGGCCCGTCGCCTCGCGGACCTGCGCGATGAAGTGGCGATGGCTGAGGCCGCTGGTGCGGACCAGGCCGGCCACCCGGGCGCCGGGGTCGACCAGCCGGGGCAGGAGCCCGGCCAGGGCCGGATGCAGGGCCGGCGGGCGGCCGCGTGCCCGGCGCGCCAGCCATTGCTCGAACAGCGCGAGCCGGGCGTGGCCGCCGCGGGCGGCGTGCAACCGGGCCAGCAGGGCATCCACCTCGCCGTGGCCGAGCAGCAGGTCCAGCGGCGTGTGGTGCTGCGCCAGGGCTGCCTCGGGCACGCCCAGCAGCACCCGCGCCGCGCCCGGCCGCAGCATCGCGCCGACCGAGGCCGCCGGCTCCGAGACGTCGCGCACGTGGTAGGCCGAGCGCGCGCCGCCGACCACGGCATGGCCCAGGGCGTGGCCTCGCCGATCCGCCGCGCCGTCGAAGATCCGCAGCGCCGGCCCGGAGAGGCGGAAGACGATGTGCGCCGTGCCCGTGGGCAGCACGTGCTCGCGCGCGCCGGGCCGCGGGGCGCCGCCGCCGGCCGGGTCGTGCGCCCACAGCGTGCCCACCAGGGCTCGCAGCGGGGCGGCGGGAGCGCGGCGGAGATCGGCCATCGGGCCATGCTACGCCCGGCGCGCCGCCGGGGTGTACTAGCATCGTCCCATGACCCGCACCGCCACCGGCCTGATCCACCACCCCTACGTCCCGCCCGACAGCTTCGATGCGCCGCAGCCCGGCGTGTTCAAGGCCTCCACCGTGTTCTTCAAGGACGTGGCGGCCATGCGCGCGCGCGACTGGCGCAGCAAGGCCGGCTACACCTACGGCCTGCACGGCACGCCCTCCACCTTCATGCTGGAGGAACGCCTGGCCACGCTGGAGGGCGGCAGCGCCTGCCTGCTGGTGCCCAGCGGCCTGGCGGCCATCTCGCTGGTGAGCCTGTCGCTGCTCAAACGCGGCGACGAGGTGCTGATCCCCGACAACGCCTACGGCCCCAACAAGGCACTGGCCACGGGCGAGCTGGCCAACTTCGGCATCACGCACCGGCTCTACGACGCCATGGACCCGGCCGACCTGGCGGCCAGGCTCTCGGAGCGCACGCGCCTGGTGTGGCTGGAGGCGCCGGGCTCGGTGACGATGGAGTTTCCCGACCTGCCGGCCCTGGTGGCGGCCTGCCGCGCGCGCGGCGTGCCCACGGTGCTCGACAACACCTGGGGCGCCGGCCTGGCCTTCGACCCCTTCGCGCAAGGGGTGGACGTGTCGGTGCATGCCCTCACCAAGTACCCGAGCGGCGGCGGCGACGTGCTGATGGGCAGCGTGGTCACGCGCGACGACGCGCTGCACCTGAAGCTCAAGCTGACCCACATGCGGCTGGGCTTCGGCGTCGGCGGCAACGACGTGGAGGCGCTGCTGCGCTCGCTGCCCAGCCTGCCGCTGCGCTACGCGGCGCACGACCGGGCGGCGCGCGAGCTGGCGCACTGGCTCGAGGGGCGCGAGGAGGTGGCGCAGGTGCTGCACCCGGCACTGGAGGATTCACCCGGCCACGCGAACTGGCGGGCCCTGTGCGGCGAGCGCGACCTGGCGGCCGGCCTGTTCTCCGTGGTCTTCGACGAGCGCTTCGGCATCGAGGCGGTGGACCGCTTCTGCGACAGCCTCGAATTGTTCCGGCTCGGCTATTCCTGGGGCGGTCCCGTCAGCCTGGTGGTGCCCTACGACATCGGCCTGATGCGCGACCCCGCAGTCAGCCGCTGGCCGCACAAGGGCACGCTGGTGCGCTTCTCGGTCGGCCTGGAGGACGTGGACGACCTGCGCGCCGACCTGGCGCAGGCGCTGGCGCGCATGGGCTGAGGCGGCTGCCGCGTGGCGCCGGGGCGTGGCCGCGGCGCGCGTTATCGCTTACATTGGGACGCAGCCCGGCCTCCATGTCGAGGGGCCGCACGCGAGAGAGGAGCGAAGCGACGTGGCCACACCCAATTACGGATTCGAGAAGCGCCAGCGGGAATTGGCCAAGAAGAAGAAAAAGGAGGACAAGCTGCGCGCCAAGGCCGAGCGCAAGCTGCAGCCCAGCAGCCCTGGCCTGGCACCCGGCGACCCGGAAACCGACGTGGCCTCGCTGGAGCACGATCCGCCCACCGTCCCGTCGGAGCCGACCAAGGACAACTGAGCCTGTTTACGGTCAGGTCCCGAGAAAAAGCCGCCCCGGCACCGCCGGCGGCGGCTTTTTTTCGGGCCGCGCGCTATTTCGCCAGCAGCTTGCGCAGCTCGGGCCAGACGTTGTCCAGCAGGCGGCCCTGGGCGCTCGCATTGGGGTGGATGCGGTCGGCTTGGAAGAGGGCGGCCGCGTCCGGCGCATCGGCCACGCCGGCCAGCAGGAAGGGCACCCGCGCCGCCTGCGTCTTGCCGGCCACGCGCGGGAAGATCTCGCCGAAGCGGCGCGTGTAGTCGGCCCCGTAGTTGGGCGGCACCTGGATGCCGACCAGCAGCACCCGGGCGCCGGCCTTCTGCGCCGCCTGCACCATCTGCGTCAGGTTGTCCTCCGTGCCCGGCAGCGGCAGGCCGCGCAGGGCGTCGTTGGCGCCCAGCTCCAGCACCACCACGTCGGGCCTGTGCTGTGCCAGCAGGCCCGGCAGGCGCGCCCGGCCGCCGGCGGTGGTGTCGCCGCTGATGCTGGCGTTGACCACGCCGGCGCGCACCTTCTCCCGGGCCAGGCGCTGCTGCAGCAGCGGCACCCAGCCTTCGCCGCGCTTGAGGCCATACTCGGCCGAGAGCGAATCGCCCACCACCAGCACCAGCGGGCGCACCGCTTCGCCGCCCGCGGCCGCGGGCGGCGTCTGCGCCAGCGCGGGCCAAGACCCCACGGCGGCGGCGAGCAGCCCGGCGGCCCCCGCGGCGCGCAGGCTAAAGTCACGTCGATTCATGGTTGTCGCGGTCACGCGCGTCCTTTCCTTCCAAGCCAGTTCTTCATGCCGTCCAGCCAGCCCATCGTCAGCGTCGAGCACGTCTTCAAGTCCGTCACCGACTCCACCGGCACACTGGACATTCTGCGGGACATCGATTTCACCCTCGGCGCGCGCGAGACGGCCGCCATCGTCGGCGCCTCCGGCTCGGGCAAGAGCACGCTGCTGGGCATCGTCGCCGGGCTGGACACGCCCACCCGCGGCACCGTGCGCATCGGCGGCGAGGACCTGTTCGCGCTCGACGAGGACGAGCGCGCCGCCCTGCGCGGAAGAAAGATCGGTTTCGTCTTCCAGAGTTTCCAGCTGCTGGCCAACTACACCGCGCTGGAGAACGTGATGCTCCCGCTGGAGACCGCCGGCCGCAAGGACGCGCGCAGGGCCGCGGCCGACATGCTGGCGCGTGTCGGCCTTGCCCAGCGCCTGTCGCACTACCCCAAGGTGCTCTCCGGCGGCGAGCAGCAGCGCGTCGCGCTGGCACGCGCCTTCGTCGTGCAGCCGCAGCTGCTGCTGGCCGACGAGCCCACCGGCAGCCTGGACTTCGCCACCGGCGAGCAGGTGATGCAGCTGATGTTCGAGCTCAATCGCGAGCAGGGCACCACGCTCGTGCTGGTGACGCACGACCGCGGCATCGCGGCGCGCTGCGAGCGCCGCATCACCATCGAGGCCGGCCGCGTGGCGGCCAACGAGACCTCTTCCGACGAGGCTGCGGCGCCTGTGGACAGCGCGCAGGCAGCCATCCGGTCCATCGCGCCCTGAGAGCGTGAGAGGCATTCAGCCATGTCCGCGCATCCCCACCCAAACGCCCCACCCGTCGCTGCAAGTGCTCGCCGTCGCCCGAGCTGCGGCTGTGCCTTGCGCCTGGATGGGGACCTTTGGGCGGGTCTGCTCGGCCACGCCCGAATGCCTCTCACGCGCTGAAGCACCATCCACCGAGGAGCCCGCATGCCGCCGACCCTGCCGCCCGCCGCCATCGCCGCCCTGGAGCGCGGCAACCTGATCGAGGCCATCAAGCTCACGCGCGAGGCCACCGGCCTCGGCCTGAAGGAATCCAAGGAAGCCGTCGAGCGTCATGCGAACGGCGAGGAGGGCGGGGCCGGCGACACGGCCTTCGACACCTTCGACGAACTGCTGGCGGGCCGCTCCCCGACCGCGCTGCCGCCGGGCGCGCTGGCAGCGCTGCGGCGGGGGCAGGTGGTGGAAGCCATCAAGCTCACCCGCGAGGCGACCGGCCTGGGCCTGAAGGAGGCCAAGGACCTGGTCGATGCGGCGCGCGAGCAGCGCGGCGGCGCGGTGCCCGGCCTGGCCAGCGAGGGGGCGACCTTCGACCCGCTGCACGAGCCGGGCCGCGTGCGCGGCGGCGGGGCGGGGCGCTGGGTGGCGATGTTCGCCGTGCTGGCCTGCCTGCTGGCGCTGGCCTGGCTGCTGCTGCGCTCATGATCGTCCCGCAGTTCTGGGCCGAAGGCCGCCTGCACCGCCGCGTCGGCGGGCGCTCGGTCACGGTGCGGCGCTTCGGCTGGTCCGACCAGGACCAGGCCGCGGCGCAGGCCCATGCCGATGCCCGCGCGCAGGACGCGATGGAGCGCATCGCCGCCGGCGAATCGCTCGAGCGGCGCGAACGCAAGGTGGGCTACAACGGCGCGCACGGCCTGCCGATCCGCGAGGAGATCGTCGAGCGCCACGGCGATGCCGTCGTGACCCGCAACAGCTATGGCGCGCGCTGCCTGAACACGCCGGACGTGCTGTTCGTCGACGTCGACTTCGCCGAGGCGCCGGCGGGCGGGCCGATGCTCGCGGTGCCGGGCGCCGCCGGCATCGGCGCCGCGCTGGCGGGCTGGGCCACCCGCTCGTGGGTGTTCGCGCTGGCCGCGGCCGCGCTCGTGCTGGCCCTGGGCGTGTGGCGCGTCCGCGTGGAGAAGGCACGGCGCGACGCCGCGCCGCGCGAGCCGCTGCAGGCGGCGCGGGCGCGCATCGACCGCTTCATCGCGCAGCGGCCCGACTGGCACCTGCGCCTCTACGTCACGCCTGCCGGCCTGCGCGCGCTGGCGATGCACCGCACCTTCTCGCCGGCCGACCCGGCGGTGGCGGACGCCTTCCAGGCGCTCGGGGCCGACCCCGTGTACGTGCGCATGTGCACCCACCAGAACTGCTTCCGGGCCCGCGTGAGCGCCAAGCCGTGGCGCATCGGCATCGGCGAGCATCTGCGCCCGCGCCCCGGCGTGTGGCCGGTGGCGCCGGAGCAGTTGCCCCAGCGCCGCGGCTGGGTGGCCCGCTACGAGGACCGGGCGGCCGGCTTCGCCGCCTGCCGCTTCGTCGGCGCGGTGGGCGCCACGGGCAGCGCCACCTTCGAGACGCGCGCCGTCCAGGCGCTGCACGACCAGTTGTGCCGGGCCGACAGCACGCTGCCGCTGGCCTGATGCTTCGCGCGGCAGGGCGCATCGAGCCTCGATAATCCCGCGGCATATGGCTTCTGCTCCCAAAGTGATCTTCGGCTTCCACGCCGTCGGCGTGCGGCTGAAGACCGCGCCCGGCTCGGTGATCGAGGTGCTGTTCGATGCCAGCCGGCGCGACGCGCGGATGAAGCAGTTCATCGCCCGCGCGCAGGAGGCCGGCGTGCGCCTGATCGAGGCCGACGGGCTGCGCCTGGCGAAGCTCTCCGGCAGCCACGGCCACCAGGGCGTGGCGGCGCGGGTGGAGGCGGTGGCGCAGGCCCGCTCGCTCGACGACCTGCTCGACGAACTCGACGCCGCCGGCACGGTGCCGCTGCTGCTGGTGCTCGACGGCGTGACCGACCCGCACAACCTCGGCGCCTGCCTGCGCGTGGCCGACGGCGCTGGCGCGCACGCCGTCATCGCGCCCAAGGACCACGCCGCCGGCATCAACGCCACCGTGGCCAAGGTGGCCAGCGGCGCGGCCGAGACGATGCCCTACTTCATGGTCACCAACCTGGCGCGCACGCTGGGCGAGTTGAAGGAACGCAACATCTGGTGCGTGGGCACCAGCGACGACGCGCCCGGCACGCTGTACGACTGCGACCTCGCCCGCCCGCTGGCGCTGGTGCTCGGCGCCGAGGGGCCAGGCATGCGCCAGCTCACGCGCAAGACCTGCGACGAGCTGGTCAGCATCCCGATGGCCGGCGCCGTCGAGAGCCTGAACGTCTCGGTCGCCAGCGGCGTGTGCCTCTACGAGGCCATGCGCCAGCGCCGCCGGCCCGCCGCCCACTGAAGCCGAACCCACGCCAGACATCCACATCCAGCCACCCGGGAGACCTGCATGAGCGACCACACCCCCCAGAACAGCCCCCACGCCGGCCTGGACGGCTTCGAGCCGACGCCGAAGATGATCTTCGACATGCAGCTGGCGCTGTACCTGGACCTGGTCGCCGTGCTGGAGCACGCCGGCGCCGTGAGCTACCGCCAGATGGCCGCGCGCGTGCTCAACCTCAGCATCACGGCGCAGGGCGAGGGCGACGCGGCGCTGGCCAACGTGTTCGAGGGCATCGCCAGCGGCTTCGCGAGCCAGGAGCGCGGGCTGTCGATCGACGTGCTCAAGGCGGCCGGCGACGTGCGCAACGACGAGGCGCTGGGCGACATCCCCTCGCGGCCCGAGGACCTCTGAGGCGCTGCATGGCCGACGGAAACGGCCTTTCCGCCGGCGCGGCGGCGCGTGCCCCGGACGCGCTGGTCTTTCCCTCGCGGGTCGATGCCTGGCTGCTCGCCGTGCTGGCGCTGGCCGTGGGGCTGTGCGTGTGGCAGGGCGTCGCGACGGGCAGCGCGGTGTCGCTGGCCATCGGCGCGGCCACGCTGGCGGTGGTGCTGGCGCTCACCGTGCCCTGCCGCTACACGCTGGAGGCGGACCACCTGGCGGTGCGCTGCGGGCTGATCCGCCAGCAGGTGCCCTATGCGCGCATCCGCGGCGTCGAGGCCAGCCGCAACCCGCTCTCGGCGCCGGCGCTGTCGCTGCAGCGCGTGAAGGTGCGGCTGGACCACGGCTTCGTGCTCGTGTCGCCGCGCGAGCGCGAGCGCTTCATCACCGAGCTGCGCCGGCGCGCCGGCTGCTGACGCTCGGCGGCCGGCCTCTGCGTCACATGCGTTCGCCGGGCAGCCGGCTGGCCTGCCGCACCCAGTCCATGAAGCGCGCCTCGTCCAGCGCTTCGCCGTCATGGATGTCGAAGTGGCGGACGTCCTTCATCTTCGAGGTCCCCGGCGGCAAGGGTTGCAGCGCCGCGCCGCGGAAGAAGGTCACCTTGACGTACTTCGCGAAGCAGTGGATGCCCAGGAACCAGCCCTGGCCCTCGACGCCGTACAGCGGCGAATTCCACTTGACCGCCTTGTGCACGCCGGGCACGGCGCGGACGATCAGCGCATCGAGCCGCTGGCCGAGCGCGCGCTTCCAGCCCGGCATGGCCGCGATGTAGGCCTGCACGGGGCCGTCGCCCTCGCCCTTGGGAATCTGCGGGTTGCCGCCGGACAGCAGCACGGGCCCGCCGCCGGCCGGGGCAGGGGCCTTGGCCGCCGGCCGGGATGCTTTTTTCTCGCTCATCGCAGGGTCTCCATTCAGGCGCTCACTCTGCGCGCCGCCCCGCCTCCTTCGCCCGCTCCAGCATGAAGTCGATGAAGGTGGTGATGGCCCGGGTGCGGTGGCGGCCGGGCATGTAGAGCATGTACATGTGGGTGCCGAAGATCGACAGGCGCCACTCGGTCAGCGCCGCCACCACCTCGCCCTCGCGCAACTCGGCGTCGAACACGTAGTCGGGCACGATGCCCACGCCCAGGCTGGCCAGGATCGACTGGCGCAGGAAGAGGAAGTTCTCCGAGATCAGCGTCGGCTCCAGCAGCACCTCGTGCCGCTCCTCGCCCAGGTAGGCCGACACGCGCAGCTGCCGGCCGTGCACGGCGGAAGTGATGAGCGGCACGTGGCGCAGGTCGTCCAGTTCGGCCGGCAGGCCGTGCTCGCGCACCCAGGCGCTGCTGGCGCAGGCGACGTAGTGCACCGGCCCCATGTCGCGCGCCACCAGGTTCTGCGGCGGCTCGGACATCACGCGCACGGCGATGTCCACCTCCTCGCGCATCAGGTCCTCCACGCGGTTCTCGAACATCACGTCCAGCACGATGCCGGGGTGGGCGCGCTTGAAGGCGATCAGCCAGTTGGACATGACCAGCTGCCCGTAGCCGCTGGGCACCGAGAGGCGCACTCGGCCCTGCAGGCTCTGGCCGAGCGAGGTGACGGACTCGCGCGCCGCCATCAGCTCGTCGCGGATGGCGCAGCCGTGGGCGTACAGGCGCAGGCCGATCTCGGTCGGCTCGATGCGCCGGGTGGTGCGGCGCAGCAGCTGCTGGCCCAGGCTGCGCTCGAACTGGCCGAGCCGGTGGCTGACGTTGGCGCGGCTCATGTGCAGGCGGCGCGCTGCTTCGCTCAGGTTGCCGGCCTCGACGATCTCGACCAGCAGGGAAAGGGCGTTCAAGTCCACGGAAAATTCGCTCGATCGTCAAATTGAATTTGACAGTGTGTCAATCGTGGTCGCAATTGTCGAGTGGCGGATGGCAGAACAGAATCCGCCCAGCGCCCCTGGCCCACTCGGCCCATCCACCCCGGAGACAAAGTCCATGACCGACACCCCCTCGGCGTCCGCCGCCGTCGTCCGCAGCGCCCGCCACGGCGACGTGCTGTGCATCACCGTCGACAACCCGCCCGTCAACGCCATCTCCTCGGCCGTGCGCCGCGGGCTCAAGGAAGCCGTGGAAGCCGCCGACGCCGATGCCGGCGTCAAAGCGATCCTGCTCGTGGGCGAGGGCGCCAACTTCGTGGCCGGCGCCGACATCCGCGAGTTCGGCCAGGCGCCGCAGCCGCCCTCGCTGCCCGAGGTGTGCAACCGCATCGAGGACTGCGGCAAGCCGGTGGTCGCCGCGCTGCGCGGCGCCGCGCTCGGCGGGGGCCTGGAGATCGCGCTGGCCGCGCACTACCGCGTCGCGCTGGCCGACACCAAACTGGGCCTGCCCGAGGTGCAGCTGGGCCTGATGCCCGGCGCCGGCGGCACGGTGCGCGCGCCGCGCCTGGCCGGCGCGCAGGCCGCGCTGGACCTGATGCTCAGCGGCCGCCACGTCAAGGCCAAGGAAGCGCTGAAGCTCGGCCTGGTGGACCGCATCGCCGAAGGTGAAGATGCCCAGGCCGCCGGCCTGGCCTACGCCAACGAACTGCTGGCCCAGGGCGCCGGCGTGCGCCGCACCCGCGACGCACAAGGGCTGGCCGACCGCGCCGCCGCGCAGGCCGCCATCGACGCCGCCAAGGCCGACACCGCGAAGAAGTCGCGCGGCCTGTTCTCGCCCCTGAAGATCGTCGAGGCGGTGCAGACTGCGCTGGACAAGCCCTTCGACGAGGCCGTGAAGCGGGAGCGCGAGGCTTTCCTCGCCTGCATCGACAGCCCGCAGCGCGCCGGCCTGATCCACGCCTTCTTCGCCGAGCGCGAGGTCGCCAAGGTGCCCGAGGCCAAGGCCGCGCAGCCGCGCGCGCTGAACAGCATCGGCATCGTCGGCGGCGGCACCATGGGCGCAGGCATCGTCGTCTCGGCGCTGGACGCCGGCTTCCCGGTGGTGATGGTCGAGCGCGACCAGGCCTCCATCGACCGCGGCCGTGCCAACGTCGAGAAGGTCTACGACGGCCTGATCAAGAAGGAGCGCATGACGCCCGAGGCCAAGGCCGCCGTCATGGCCCGCTACACCGGCAGCACCGACTACGCCGCGCTCGCCGGCGTGGACCTGGTGATCGAGGCCGTGTTCGAGGACATCGAGGTCAAGAAGGCGGTGTTCAAGGAACTGGACCGCGTGTGCAAGCCCGGCGCCGTGCTGGCGACCAACACCTCGTACCTGGACATCGACGCCATCGCCGCCAGCATCGCGCGGCCGCAGGACGTGATCGGCCTGCACTTCTTCAGCCCGGCCAACATCATGAAGCTGCTGGAGATCGTGGTGCCCGCCAAGGTGAGCGCCGACGTGGTCGCCACCGCCTTCGCGCTGGCCAAGCGGCTGAAGAAGGTGCCGGTGCGCGCCGGCGTGTGCGACGGCTTCATCGGCAACCGCATCCTGGCGGTGTACCGGCAGGCGGCCGACTACATCCTGGAAGACGGTGCCAGCCCCTACGAGATCGACGCGGCGGTGCGCGGCTTCGGCTACCCGATGGGCCCCTTCCAGGTCTCGGACCTGGCCGGCGGCGACATCGGCTGGGCCACCCGAAAGCGCAAGGCCGCCACGCGCGACCCGAAGGCGCGCTACGTCGAGGTGGCCGACCGCATCTGCGAGCGCGGCTGGTTCGGTCAGAAGACGCGCCGCGGCTGGTACCTGTACCCCGAGGGCGCGCGCGTCGGCCAGGAAGACCCCGAGGTGCTGGCCATCGTCGACGCCGAGCGGCAGAAGAAGGGCATCGCGCCGCGCCAGTTCACGCCCGGGGAGATCATGCGCCGCTACATGGCCGCGATGGTCAACGAGGGCGCCAAGGTGGTGGAAGAGGGCATCGCGCTGCGCCCGCTGGACGTGGACGTGACCTTCCTCTACGGCTACGGTTTCCCGCGGCACCGCGGCGGCCCGATGAAGTACGCCGACACGGTGGGCCTGCCGAAGATCCTGGAGGACATCCGCGCCTTCGCCAAGGAAGACCCGCTGTTCTGGCAGCCGGCGCCGCTGCTGGAAAAGCTGGTGGCCGAGGGCAAGGACTTCGCCAGCCTCAACCAGCCCCAGGGCTGATCCCCACGCAACCCGCACCGCATCCCCGACGCCAGGGGAGGGCGGTGCTCAACCCGAATCTTCTCCAAGGAGCCATCCCATGCGCCAGGCCGTCATCGTTTCCACCGCCCGCACGCCGCTGACCAAGTCGCACCGCGGCGAACTCAACATCACCCCCGGCCCCACGCTGGCCAGCTTCGCGGTGCGCGCGGCGGTCGAGCGCTCGGGCATCGACCCGGCGCTGATCGAGGACGCCATCCTCGGCTGCGGCTACCCCGAAGGCATCACCGGCCGCAACATCGCGCGCCAGGCGGTGATCCGCTCGGAGCTGCCGCTGTCCATCGCCGGCACCACCGTCAACCGCTTCTGCGCCTCGGGCCTGCAGGCCATCGCCATCGCGGCAGGCCGCATCGTGGTGGACGGCGCGCCGGCCATGATCGCCGGCGGCGTGGAAAGCATCTCCGGCATCCGCACCCGCGAGGACGGCAACTCGGGCATGGACCCGTGGATCGTCGAGCACAAGCCGCAGCTGTACATGGAGATGATCGACACCGCCGACGTGGTGGCCCAGCGCTACGGCATCGGCCGCGAGGCGCAGGACCGCTTCTCGGTCGAGAGCCAGCGCAAGACCGCCGAGGCGCAGGAAGCCGGCCGCTACAAGGACGAGATCGTGCCCGTCACCACCGTCATGGCGGTGACGAACAAGGAGACCGGCGAGGTCGGCAAGAAGCAGGTGACGGTCGACCACGACACCTGCAACCGCCCCGGCACCACCTACGAGTCGCTGGCCAAGCTGGCGCCGGTGAAGGGCGCCGACAAGTTCGTCACCGCGGGCAACGCCTCGCAGCTGTCGGACGGCGCCAGCGCCTGCGTGCTGATGGAAGCCAAGGAGGCCGAGCGCCTGGGCCTGCAGCCGCTGGGCGCCTTCCGCGGGCTGGCGGTGGGGGGCTGCGAGCCGGACGAGATGGGCATCGGCCCCGTCTTCGCCGTGCCCAAGCTGCTGGAGCGCTTCGGCCTGAAGGTCGAGGACATCGACCTGTGGGAACTCAACGAGGCCTTCGCCTCGCAGTCGATCTACTGCCAGCAGAAGCTGGGCATCCCCGAGGAGAGGCTGAACGTGGACGGCGGCGCCATCTCCATCGGCCACCCCTTCGGCATGACGGGCGCGCGCCTGGCCGGCCACATCCTGCTCGAAGGCCGCCGCCGCAAGGCGAAGTGGGGCGTGGTCACCATGTGCATCGCCGGCGGCATGGGCGCTGCCGGGCTGTTCGAGATCTTCTGAAGAAGGAGCCCGTCATGGACCTGAACTTCACACCCGAAGAGGAAGCCTTCCGCGGCGAAGTCTTGCAGTTCCTGCGTGACAAGCTGCCCGAGCGGCTGTCGAACAAGGTGAAGAACGGCCTGCGCCTCACGCGCGAGGACATGGCCGAGTGGCACGCCATCCTCAATGAACGCGGCTGGCTGGCCAACCACTGGCCCAGCCAGTACGGCGGCCCGGGCTGGAGCGCGGTGCAGAAGTTCATCTTCGAGAACGAGTGCGCCCTGGCCGGCGCACCGCGCATCGTGCCCTTCGGCGTCAACATGCTGGGGCCGGTGCTGATCAAGTACGGCAGCGAGGCGCAGAAAGCGCATTGGCTGCCGCGCATCCTGAACGGCGAGGACTGGTGGTGCCAGGGCTATTCGGAGCCGGGCTCGGGCTCGGACCTGGCGTCGGTGAAGACCTCGGCGGTGCGCGATGGCGACCACTACGTCGTCAACGGCCAGAAGACCTGGACCACGCTGGGCCACTACGCCAACATGATCTTCTGCCTGGTGCGCACCAACAAGGAGGCCAAGGCCCAGTCGGGCATCAGCTTCCTGCTGGTGGACATGGGCTCGCCCGGCGTCGAGGTGCGGCCCATCATCACGCTGGACGGCGAGCATGAGGTCAACGAGGTGTTCTTCACCGACGTGCGCGTGCCGGCCGCCAACCTGGTGGGCGAGCAGGACAAGGGCTGGACCTATGCCAAGTACCTGCTGACCTACGAGCGCACCAACATCGCGGGCGTGGGCTTCTCGGTGGCTGCACTGGAAAAGCTCAAGCGCATCGCCGCCAAGGTGCAGCGCAACGGCCGGCCGCTGACCGAAGACCCGCTCTTCGCCGCCCGGCTGGCCAAGGTCGAGATCGACCTGGAGAACATGAAGACCACCAACCTGCGCGTGATCGCCGCCGTGGCCGGCGGCGGCGTGCCGGGCGCGGAAAGCTCCATGCTCAAGATCCGCGGCACGGAAATCCGGCAGGAGATTTCGTCGCTGGCCCGCCGCGCGATGGGCCCCTATGCGCAGCCCTTCATCGAGGCCGCGCTGCACGAGGGCTACGACGAGCCGCCCGTCGGCCCGGCCGAGGCCGCGCCGCTGGCCTCGCAGTATTTCAACAACCGCAAGCTGTCGATCTTCGGCGGCTCGAATGAAATCCAGAAGAACATCATCTCCAAGATGATCCTGGGCCTGTGACGAGGAGCGCACCATGAACTTCCAACACACCGAAGACCGCCGCATGCTGGCGGACTCCCTGGACCGCTTCATCGCCGAGCAGTACGGCTTCAGCGAGCGCGACCGCATCGCGCGCAGCGACGAAGGCTTCGATGCCGCGCGCTGGTCGCAACTGGCCGAAATCGGTGCGCTGGGCGCGCTCTTCCCCGAGGATGTGGGCGGCTTCGGCGGCGCCGGCTTCGACGTGGCCGTGGTCTTCGAGAGCCTGGGCAAGGGGCTGGTGGTGGAGCCCTTCCTCGGCGCGCTGATCGTCGGCCGCGCCATCGCGCAGGCCGGCACCGAGGGACAGAAGGAACGCATCGCTTCCCTCATCGACGGCAGCACCGTCGCGGCGCTGGCGCACGAGGAGCCGGGCTCGCACCACGAGCCGACGTTGGTCGGCACGCGCGCCGAGCGCTCGGGCGACGGCTGGGTGCTGAAGGGCGCCAAGGCCGTGGTGCAGCTGGGCGACCGTGCCGGGCTGCTGCTGGTCTCGGCCCGCACCGGCGGCGCGGACGACGACGCGCAGGGCATCTCGCTCTTCCTGGTGCCCGGCGACGCGCAGGGCCTTGCCTGGCGCGGCTACCGCAAGGTCGATGGCGGCCGCGCGGCGGAACTGACGCTGGACGCGGTGAAGGTCGGCGCCGACGCGCTGCTCGGTGCCGAAGGCGAGGGCGCCGCCATCCTCGAGCACGCCACCGGCTGGGGCCTGCTGGCGCTGGCGGCCGAGTCGCTGGGCGCGATGGAAGTCGCCAAGCGCGACACGCTCGAGTACCTGCGCACACGCAAGCAGTTCGGCGTGCCCATCGGCAGCTTCCAGGCGCTGCAGCACCGCATGGCCGACCTGCTGCTGGAGATCGAGCAGGCGCGCTCGGCCGTCATCAATGCGGCGGCCGCCATCGACGGCGGCGACCGCGTCGCGCGCGAGAAGGCGCTGTCGGCCGCCAAGTACAGCGTCGGCCGCATCGGCACGCGCGTCGCGGAAGAGAGCATCCAGCTGCACGGCGGCATCGGCATGACCTGGGAGCTGCCGCTGTCGCACTACGCCAAGCGCCTCGTGATGATCGACCACCAGCTCGGCGACGAGGACCACCACCTCGCGCGCTACATCGCCCTCGGCAAGGAGACTACGCAATGACCGACACCGCCGTTCCCCCCATCCTCATCCGCCGCGAAGGCCCGGTGCTGGTGCTGGCGATCCACACGCCCGGCAAGCGCAACGCCATCAGCGCCGGCCTGTACGACGCGCTGGCCGAGGCGCTGACCGCCGCGCGCACCGACGCCGGCGTGGGCGCCGTGGTGCTGACCGGCGCCGACGGCTACTTCTGCTCCGGCGGCGACCTGAACCAGCTCGCCAAGCGGCGCGAGCTGCCGCCCGAGGCGCGCCGCGAGCGGCTGGAAGGCCTGCACGGCCTGATCCGCCTGCTGCGCGACTTCCCCAAGCCGGTGGTCGCGGCGGTGGAAGGCGGCGCTGCCGGCGCCGGCCTGTCGATGGCGATGGGCTGCGACCTGCTGGTGGCGGCGCGCGACGCCGTGTTCTCGGTGGCCTACGTCAAGGTCGGCCTCACGCCCGACGGCGGCGCCACCGCCTTCCTGGCCCAGGTGCTGCCGCGCCAGCTGCTGACCGAGCTGTGCCTGACGGGCGACCGCATCGGCGCCGAGCGGCTGCACGCGCTGGGTGTGGTCAACCGCCTCACCGAGCCCGGCGGCGCGGACGCCGAGGCCATCGCCCTGGCCACGCGCCTGGCCGACGGCCCCGAGCAGGCCACGGCCCGCATCAAGACGCTGTGCCGCGAGGCGGTGTCGAACACGCTCGACGCGCAGCTCGACCGCGAGGCCGAGTTCATGGTCGAGGCGCAGGGCACGGCGGAGTCCGCCGAGGGCATCGGCGCCTTCCTGAACAAGCGCACGCCCGACTACGTGGCGCTGAGGAGCAGGCGATGAGCGAACCCCAACGCCTGCCGCTGGCCGGCGTGCGCGTGCTGGACCTGTCGCGCGTGCTGGCCGGCCCCATGTGCGCCCAGGCCCTGGGCGACCTGGGCGCGGAGGTCATCAAGATCGAGCACCCGGGCCGCGGCGACGACACGCGCGACTGGGGCATCCGCGTCGGCTCGCACAACACCGCCTACTTCAACAGCGCCAACCGCAACAAGCAGTCGGTCGGCGTGGACCTGCAGAAGCCCGAGGGCCAGCGCATCGTGCGCGAGCTGGCCGCCAGGAGCGACGTCGTGATCCAGAACTTCAAGTTCGGCGGCATCGCGAAGATGGGGCTGGACTATGAGGCCGTGAAGGCGATCAACCCCGGCGTGGTGTACTGCTCCATCACCGGCTACCGCACCGACGGCCCCGAGGCCGCGCGCCCCGGCTACGACCTGGTGGTGCAGGGCGAGGCCGGCCTGATGGCGCTGAACGGCGAGGAAGGGCAGGGCCCGCTGAAGTTCGGCGTGGCGGCGGTGGACATGTTCACCGGCATGTACTCGGCGCAGGCCGTCCTGGCGGCGCTGTTCGACCGCCAGCGCACCGGCGAGGGCCGGCACGTCGAGATGGCGCTGTACGACTGCGGCCTGATGATCACCGCCTACTACGGCATGGAGGCGCTGCTGATGGGCAACGACCCGCCCAAGTACGGCAACGCGCACCCGTCCATCGTGCCCTACGGCGTGTTCGACGCGGCCGACGGCCCGGTGGTCATCACCGTGGGCAACAACGCGCAGTTCCAGCGCTTCTGCACCGAGGTGATCGAGCGGCCCGACCTGGCGGCCGACGAGCGCTTCGCCACCAACCTGGGCCGTTCGCAGAACCGCCATGCGCTGCTGCCCGAGCTGCGCGCCGAACTGGCCCGCCGCCCGCGCGAGCTGCTGCTGGCGCGCCTGACGGCCGCCGGCATCCCCTGCGGCGAGGTGCTGGGCCTGCTGGAAGCCTTGCAGTCCCGCCGCAGCGCCGAGGCCGGCCTGCTGGCCGAGCTGCCCAACCCCGAGGTCGGCCGCGTGCAGGTGCTGGCGCCGCCGTACCGCATCGACGGCCGGCGCATGCCCGTGCGCGCCGCGCCGCCGCTGCTGTCGCAGGACACCGACCGCGTGCTGGGCGAACTGCTGGGCATGGACGGCCAGGCCATCGCCGTGCTCAGGCAGGGCGGCGTGCTGTAGCGACCCATGAATTCCTTTTGAACTCCGTAGACCGATGACTTCCGCAACCTTCACCCGCCGCCACGCGCTGGCGCTCGCCGCCCTGTCCCTGGCCGCCGTCGCCGCCGTTCCCGCCGCCGCGCAGGAATGGCCCGCCAAGACCATCAAGCTGATCGTGCCCTTCCCGCCGGGCGGCCCCACCGACACCGCCTCGCGCGTGGTCGGCCAGAAGCTGGCCGAGCGCCTGAAGCAGCCGGTGGTGGTCGAGAACCGCGCCGGCGCCTCCGGCACCATCGCCGCGCAGTTCGTCGCCAAGAGCGCGCCCGACGGCTACACGCTGATGATGCTGGCCACGCCCACGCTGCTGGCGCCGCACCTGTACAAGACGGCCGGCTACGACGTGAACAAGGACTTCGCGCCCGTGGCCACCGTGTACGACCTGCCCATCGTGGTGGTGGTCAACCCGACCGTCATGCCCGACGTGAAGACCCTGCCCGAGCTGATCGCCAAGGCCAAGGCCGAGGGCGGCAAGCTCAACTACACCAGCTCCGGCCCCGGCAGCTTCGGCCACCTGACGATGGAGATGCTCAAGGACCTGGGCAAGTTCGACATGCAGCACATCGCCTACAAGGGCGGCACGCCGGCCGTGACCGACCTGCTGGGCGGCCAGGTGCCGGTGATGTACGCGGACCTGGTGGCCGCGCTGCCGCACATCCAGGCCGGCAAGCTGCGCGCCATCGCCGTCGGCTCGCCGCAGCGCATCGTGCAGCTGCCCGACGTGAAGACCATCGCCGAGCAGGGCTTCAAGGGCTTCGACGCCGTCTCGTGGGGCGGCCTGCTGGCGCCCGCGGGCACGCCCAAGCCGGTCGTCGATCGCGTGAGCGCCGAGGTCAAGCAGATCCTGGCCGACAAGGGCGTGCAGGATCAGCTCGTCAAGGCCGGCGCCGCGGCCGCCTACGGCGACCCGTCGCAGATGGCGGCGCGCGTCAAGGGCGACTTCGACAAATGGGGCAAGGTCATCCGCGACAAGAACATCGCGGTCAACTGAGATGCATCGAACAGGAGCACAGCCATGAAAATTCTGGTGCCCGTCAAGCGGGTGGTGGACAAGGACATCAAGGTCCGAGTGAAGAGCGACGGCACGGGGGTGGACATCGCCAACGTGAAGATGAGCATGAACCCGTTCGACGAGATTGCGGTCGAGGAAG